>Ga0268262_10002914_pt1 | contig 19179 bp, 19 predicted proteins | sample TergutNc150P3_FD_190354 | JGI IMG/M metagenome (GOLD analysis project Ga0268262, IMG submission 190354) | Nasutitermes corniger P3 segment gut microbial community from laboratory colony in Florida, USA - Nc150 P3 (SPAdes) (version 2) | ecosystem: Host-associated > Arthropoda: Insects >...
TTTTTAACCGACAACGAAGATATTCTGTTCCAGCTGGAACATCTTGATCTGGATCGCATCATTCATCTGAAAGAAGAAAATTTCAGCCAGGCGAAGCTGTACCCACACGCCCCCAAAGACGCCGAGGACGCGAAAGATTCGTACCGCATGGTGCTGAATATCATCGGCGGGATCGCGGGCGAGTTTATTGCGCCTAACGCGCCTGCTGTTGATGAAATCGGCCCCACCCTGGCGAACAACCAGGTAACCCTTCATCCCGCGACCCGAAAGGCACTGGATATGCTGGCAAAAGCCGATATGTTGGGTTTCGTCATTCCGCGTAAGTACGGCGGCCTTAATATGCCCAACACGATCCTCAGCATCGCGGCGGAGATAGTCGCCAGGGCCGATGCTTCATTTCTCAATTTCGGCCTGCAACAGGACAACGCGGGAACCATCAACAAATTCGCCTCGGAGGATCAGAAAGAAAGATATCTGCCAAAACTCTGCTCGGGCGAATGGGATTCCGCGATGGTTCTCACCGAGCCGGACGCGGGGAGCGATCTTCAGTCGGTGAACCTCAAAGCCGTACTTGGCAGTGACGGCCAGTGGCGGCTGAACGGGGTCAAGCGTTTCATCACCAACGGTTGCGGGACAATCGGCCTGGTACTTGCACGTAGCGAGGAAAAGGGCAAGGGCGCACGTGGGCTTTCGTTTTTCCTCTATAAGCGCGATGATAAAATGACCATCAGGCGGCTTGAACACAAGCTCGGTATCCACGGTTCCCCGACATGCGAGTTGCAATTCAACAATGCGCCCGCGGAGCTTCTGGGTGAGCGTCAGAGGGGCCTAACCAAGTATACCCTGTGGCTCATGAACAACGCCCGTCTCGGCGTGGCCGCTCAGGCAGTGGGCATCGCGGAAGCGGCCTACCGCGAAGCCGACCTTTACGCCGCAAAGCGCATACAGTTTGGCGCTCCTGTGCGCGATCTCCCAGCGGTTTTTGAAATGCTCACGGAGATGAAGATTTCCGTCGAAGCGGGCCGCAGCCTGCTCTACGAGACCGCCCGCTTCATTGACTTAAAGGAAGCGCTGGAGGATTATTCCGAAAAGCATCCGGAAGAAAAAGGCGAGATAGTGGAAGATAAAAAGAAATACGCGAAATACGCCGGGTTTTTCACCCCGCTGGTCAAAGGTTACGCCACCGAAATGGCAAACAGAGTTGCGAATGACGCGATTCAAATCCACGGCGGCACTGGCTACATGAAGGAATTCAACGCCGAGCGCCACTACAGGGACGCGAGGATCACCAATATCTACGAGGGAACCACCCAGCTTCAGGTTGTGGCCGCCATCGGGCCGGTAACTTCAGGCATAGCCCAGGCTGTCCTGGACGAATACGATAAAGCAAATTACAACCACAGCCCCGCTTTGCTTGAGAAAGTCCGCGAGGCCCGCAAGTTTTTTGAAGAAGCCCTGGAATACGCGAAGGCCTACGAAGGCCACGAACAGTTTCTTACCTACCATTCCCGCCGCCTCGTGGAAATGGCAACCGATCTCGTGATTAGTTACCTTTTTCTCCGTGACGGCAACCACAGCGAACACAAGCAAAAAGCGGCGGCTGTCTTCATCGCCAGGATGCCCTCGCGGGTTAAAGCGAGCCGTGATTTCATCATGAGCGAGGATGGGACTTTGCTGAGGAATTACGAAGCGGTGATTGGGAAGACGCATGAAAAACAATAGGCTTTTTGCGTTTTGCTTCAGAGTTGCGGCGGCATTGTTCAGCATTTTTATGGTACTTACGACGACAGGCATTTTTAATGGTCATTCATCATTTATGGGTTTTTTGTTCTATACTACTTTAAGTAATGCCATTGTTGCGGTTATGTTTTGTGTGCTTGCGGCAAAAACGCTGCTTGAAATTAAAAAGAGCGGGAAGACAGGAAGTTGCAGTTTTTATCCGAGGATAAGCGCATGCACGACAGTAGCAATAACTGTTACGCTTATTGTTTTTTGGTCAATATTGGTATGGTTCCTGGAACCTAAAATAGTAATGACGTTTGAAAGCTTCGGTCAGCATTTAATTGTTCCGTTCTTAATGATATTTGATTATTTTTTCTTTACAGAACGTGGAAAGCTTAAAAAATACGACCCTTTGCTTTTTTTAGTAATCCCTTTTGTATATATGGTATTGGTAACCATTGTTGCTTTTAGTGGGTTTGTTTATCCGATTATGGAACCAGGCAGGACATCAGGCAGGCGTTTCCCGTATTTCTTTTTGGATTTTTTTGAGCTTGGGTTTATTGCGGCTATTTATATTGTTGGAATTATGGTGTTCTTTCTGGCTTTGAATTATCTCTTATATTGGTTTGACAAGAAAAAGAGTTAATAGCACATATTTACTTTGCACCATTAAACAAAGCATTCACTCGTTCCATTAATTCCATATTAAGCTCATTAGCTTTGATTTTGTCAAAATCAAATTCTTTAGCCCATTGAGCCAAGGTAGCATTTGAAACATATCCATGTTCTGCTTTGTAAGCTTCCCAACTTTCTGTTGCCAGTTTCATATACTCTGTTGCATTTTTCGAACCATAAACACGTTCATGTCCTGACGCGTTTTCACCATCTAAAAATACAATTTCCACATTAGAATTGCTAATTTCACTTCGGTGTGCGTAAATTGAGCTTGTTACAGCTGATATTGATTCATCATCTGAGCTATGAACTATCATTACAGGTATATCTGCCTTATTAATTCCATCAACAGCGGTAAGTTTTACTTTATCACCAAAAAGTTGTTTGTCTATTGCCCAGGCTTGAGGGGTTAGCAAATAGAAAACTTTACCTACCATTGCTACTCCTTGTTCTTCAAAAATTTCTTTGCTGCTATTAAAACCTGCAAAACTCACGACAGCGTTTACATTTTGATTCAGGTTAAGCACGGTACATACGGCATAGCCACCCAAACTATGCCCAACCAGCATTACAGGCAAGCCGCTGAATTTTCCTGAGTTTTTTATATAATCAAGCGCGGCATCAAGATCGATAACCGATTGAGTAAGGCCACGTATGCTCTCCCCTTCGCTTCCGCCAACTCCTGTATTATTAAAGCAAAAAACACGCCAGCCCTTATCCACAAAATACATAACCATCGGCAAATAATCATCAGATGTACCGCCAATTCCATTCGAAATGACAATTAAGCCATTCTTGTTTGAACTGCCATAAATAAAGCCCTGAAGTTTGTTTCCGCCGGAAATAAAATGAACTTCCTCACGGGGATACTTAGCCTGATCGATTTCCTTCCAGGTGATATATGTGGTAAATTCGTTATCTTTTCTGTCTTCAACTCTGGCATAAACCTGTGAGTAAGTTTCAAGCGCCACAACTGTACATCCGATACACCCTAAAATGATCAGACACAAAAATACAATCAATGCGATTCTTACTGTTTTATTCAACTTTTTCATTTTTGCCTCATTTATATGCAAAGCCTAGATCAAACATCAGGTTTAATCCGAAACCGCTACGTCCATTGTAGACAACTCCTGCGGCAGGAGTAGCCACGAATCCTTTTTTTGTAACAAATTGGTATCCGATATTACTTTTGGCAATAAATGCTGGTTTTGTCTCTTCGCTTAAAAAGAGAGACAAGCCAATTTTTGCGTCCAGAAAAAGTCCGTTCTTATCTTTTCCTGAAGGTCCAATCGGTATATATTCAGCCCCTGTTAACAATGAAATTTCAACACCCGGTAAAACGCCCCAACCGAAATTAACATCAATTTCTATCGGAGTACCGAGATTGGGTAAAATATACGGCGTCCATGTTACATAAATACCGGGAAGGGCATTATGCAAATTTATAAATATATCGGCAGGATTAAACCTTACTGTTCCTTTCCATGTGTTTTCCTGTTCCTGTGCAATACATATACCGAAAATGCAAAACAACAGAAGCAAAACGCATATGCATTTCTTCATTTTCCATGGCTCCTTTTATGTATAGCCATTATATAGCCTATTTTGAATTTACGGCAATCACCTTCTACTCCGAGTCAGTATCCTATCCGACATTGTCCATCAGGATTTCATATATGTATACTTATTACGGCCATTTTTTTTGGATTCGTATAAGCCTTCATCAGCAAGTTTTATATAGTCTTTTCCAAATTGTAAATGATTTACGACATCGGTTGTACCGCCAATGGAGATAGTAACATAATCGGCTATATCGCTTGTTTTGTGAGGTATATTACATCCGCGCACTTTTTCGAGCATCCTTTCAGCAATTAATTGAGCGCCGTTCTCATCGGTATTTGGTAAAACGGCGACAAATTCCTCTCCGCCATACCTTGCGACAAAATCATCTTCCCTTATTATACATTGGGAAAGAGCATCAGCAATTGCTCTGAGGCAGTCATCTCCCGCGTCATGCCCGTAAGTGTCGTTGTATTTTTTAAAAAAATCAATGTCTATCATTAGTACGCTAAGGTTGCTGCCGGTACGGGAAAGCAATTTTATTATCCTCTGTAAGCTGCCATCAAGATAACGCCTGTTGTAAATACCGGTAAGCTGATCAATTATGGTCAGGTGTAAAAAATCGCCTAATGTCTCAATTTCATCCTTATGGAGTTTACCTTCCTTGGGCATTAAATCCAGGTCGTTATATGTTTGGTTTATTGTTTTTACTATTTTATTAAGCGGCTCCAGCATAACCGCAATAAATATATTAAAGAAAATAAAGACAGAAAAAATAACTGCCATCATTACACCAAAAAGAAAAGTCATGCCAGTTTCCAGGAATCCTATGGCAGTAACAGGACGCACAGCGGTTATATACCAATTCAAAGCCGGAACTGAGCTAACCGGGATTGAGGCAACAGCTATTATTTGCCTTCTGGCTCTTATTCGAAAATATTCGATTTCGCCGATTTTTAGTTCTTTAGTTCTGGCAAGAATTTCATAGCCGGTTTGACCTAATACTTCGGTAATGTTTGCTTTTTTTTCAACAAGGTCAATATCCTTTGCCGTGATTATTTCTCCGGCTGCGTTAAAGAAATACAATTCATCTTCTGTTCCAGAATTATTTTGATTTATGGCATTGATGAAATCAGACAGGTTTACACCGGTTCCCACTATGCCGACAGGTTTACGATCATTATCAAGAACAGGTACGTCAATCCATAGCATTGTTTTTTGTATTCCAACATCGTAATTTACTGTCAAACTGTAAGGATCGGGGTTTATCATAATAGAGTTATACCACCATGAGCTTTCATCTGACGGGTCTATTGTGTAGACATATTCATCGTTGAAATAATATTTTTTATCGGTATCGCTTATCCAGAAAACATTTTTTCCGGTAAATGCCCTTTGGTACCCGGCTATTTCCCCTAATGCGATTTGTTTCATATCTACGTCTTCGGGGTTAAGGAAGTACCACTGTATCAATGGGGAATCCGCCATTCTCAAGGCAATGGCAATTTCGCTGTTTATGGACGCTTCCAGCTTTAACCGTTCGATTTCAACGATTTGCATTAATTCATGTCCGGCGTGATCATAATTGATTTTATCCATTAAGATGAAAAATGTTATGCTTCCGGGAATGAATATTAGAAGAAATAAAGTAGCGGAAAAAATAATAAACCTGCGCCGCATGGAAGTTTGGTGCTTTCGGGAAACAGGTATTGAAAAAATGTTACTATACGTCATTATATCCTTTTTTAAACATTCCTTCTAATATACAAATTTAAAATATTGCCGTCAACAAGAGGAATGTATTTTTTTTCGTTTTTCAAAAGAAAATATTTAGATTAGTATAAGCCTTCATCGGCAAGTTTTAAGTGGTCTCTTCCATGCTGTAAATGATTAACGGGATTGGTTGCACCGCTATCAAATAACGGTTACATACACCAAGGTTTGGTTCACAAGCTGATAGGCAATTTCTCCGAATGTAATTGGCCCCGCAAACGCTTTGATTTTATTGTTCTCAAGATTGCCGTAGAGGAAATTCAAAATACAGTTACAGGAGAATACGGATGTTTCATCTGTGTGTTCAGATATATATTTGTTAAACAAGGCCACATAGTCAGTGACGGGTTTGGCAATCCTGTACTTTATTCCCTGAAATACCGGCGCGTAAAAATTAACAATCCCGTTTTCAATTGATTTGAATGAAATGTTAACGCCGCTTCCCGAATAGTCCCCTACAATCGGCATCTTTGTGTCTATTTTATTTTTTGTTATATAGTCGGAAAAAACAAGCTCTTTTCCGTTTACGAGGCATTTATTAACATGAAAGCCTTCCTCTATAAATTCAAGGATCGGAGAGTCGGTATCCTGTTCAAAAATATTGATGATGTTGACAGAAACAGTCTTGTCCTCTTTAGTTTGCAAATGAAGCGCGACTGCCTTGTCGGAAAATGCTTCCCCTGTAAGCCCGTTGACCGCCACAGGCGTTTGTCCTTGTTTATCCAGGTTCATGCCGGAAATCCATCCTGCAATGTGACGCATAAACATATTTTCATAACCGGCGGCGTTTTGCGCGTATTCCTTATGCACTGCGCTGTCAAAAGGCACGATCAGGATTGTAAAACCGTTTTCATAAGCGTCAGATGAAACTTTGCAGATATTTTTTTCGTCATAGGATTGAATCTTAAATTTTTCGTAGACGGAATTCGCTTTAGAAAAATCCGTTACAAACAATAAATCGCCGGAAACTTTACCGCCTTCCTTTGCCATGAAATACTCCGTGGAACCGCCGATCCATTTCCCCTTAGGAAGTTTTTTAAGTAGCGCCTCCGTTCCTGCAATATGGAGCAGTCTCCCACTTTCTATTAATTGTGACGCCGTTTCATAAGATACCAACATTTTTTTCTCCTTATAATCTGCAAATAGTTTCATAGTCCGCAGCCATTAGTACCTTGGACTTTTCAATAAACTCGGTAATTTCCTCGGCGAAAGTTTGCAGTGTCTCTTTTGTCGGGTATTTGGCATAAAGCGTTTTCATGCGCGTAATCAGCATAGAAAATGCAAGTTGTGTAAATTTTGTGTTTCAGATTAAAATCTTTTCTGTTTGCTCAATCGTAATCGTTACCGGCGATAGCAGGTAATGAATCTTTCCCAACAAGACTACCTTGCTCGGTGGTTTGATAATAACGCCGCCGCCTCCGCTTTAGCGTTCGCCGTCATAAATAAAATTTGAGTTTTTGCAAATCTTGGCATTTTGCGAATCTGCCTCGCTACGTCAAAACCGCTTGAAATCTCAGTATTTGCAACCGAATAAAATGATGATTTCGTCAATTCCGTATCCAACAAAAATAATGAGGGGTTGGAATTAACGATTGCCTTCAACAGGCTGCTAAAATTGGTTACTCCTACTACATTATAATAATAACTGAGCATTTCAGTAACCATTTCCAGCATTTCCTGAGTTTCGTCAAGAACAAGTATTGTAGGTGCACTACTAACAGTCGTTGCCATTTTACTTCCTCTTCTTATAAAAATTCAAAATATGAGAAGACTATACAAAATTATCTGAATTTTGTCAAGAACAAGTATTGTCGGTGCACTACTAACAGTCATTGCCATTTTAATTCTATTTATGACTAAAATATGAGGAAATTATACAAAAAAGGGCGCGACAAATAAAGAAAATGTCCAAATGGGGGTAAACCCGTTATTTAACGCTATACCACATGAATAGAAAAAAGTTACCATCTAAAAATAATTCTAAAGTGCTTCTAAACGTCATAAAGTGTAATATTTTGACTTCGTTTTTTGGTGAACTATAAATTCGACAGCCCTGTTATGCGATGTTGTGTTTGCCTTTATTACAAAAATTTTTCTTTTTATTCATAAAGAGAGGACAAATTGTCCGCTTTTTGCAATTTCAACTACCCATAGCACATCATTATAAATGAGATTTTCCCGCCTGACAGCAAAAACATTCCCGGATAAATTTTCATTCTCTATCCTTTTTGCGAGTGCTTCAACTTCCGGAGTGAGCGTTCCTGAATGAATAATAACGTAAGGCTCATTTATATCTGATGAAAGACGAATTTCTGCTTTCAATAATATCTTCCTTCTTTTAACATATTGTTGCTATAAACTTGCTCAATAATTGAAATTTAACCTCTTTACCATGCTTTATCAATTGTTTTTATGTAAGTGGTTGAATTTTTGCTATAAACGGTATGATATCATACATGGAATGTATATCTGTTACGGCCATTTTTCTTGGATTCGTATAACGCTTTATCGGCTGCCTTGATATAATCGCTTCCATGCTGCATATGATTAATGACATCGGTTGTACCACCAATGGAGATAGTTACATTATTGGCTATATCGCTTGCTCTGTGCGGTATATTACATTCACGCACTTTTTCCAACATTCTTTCCGCAACCAATTGAGCGCCGTTCTCATCGGTATTCGGCAAAACAACGGCAAATTCCTCCCCGCCGTATCTTGCAACAAAATCCTCGTCCCTTATTACACATTGGGAAAGAGCAAACGCTACTGCTTTTAAGCAGTTATCTCCCGCCTCATGCCCGTAAGTGTCGTTATATTTTTTAAAATAATCAATGTCTATCATTAATACGCTTAATCTGCTACCGGTACGGGAATGTAATTTTATTATCTTTTGTAAGCTGCCATCAAGATACCGTCTGTTGTAAATACCGGTAAGCTGATCGATTATTGTCAAGTGTAAATAATCACCTAATATTCCAGCTTCATTTTCATGAAGTTTATCTTTTTGGGGCTTTAAATCCAGGTCGGTAAACGTTTGATTTATTGTTTTTATCATTTGGCTAAGTGGCTCCACCATTACCTCAATAAATATATTAATAACGGTGGTTACAATGACGACTGTTATTAACAGGAGTATAACCGTATCAAGCAGAAGGCGATTGCGTTCCATATGAAAATCCTGCTCAGGTACAAGAGCGACAATGGTATTGCCGTTTTCGTTCCTGTAACCAGCGTAATATTGTTTGCCAGCTATATTAAGCCATGCAAAGCCATTGCCGGAACTTACGGTTTTATACCAATCTTCGCCGGACACATCTGACGTATCTCCGTTAGGGTGGGCTGTTATAAACCCATTCGACAACACCATCCCAAAACCGTTTTGCCCTATTTTCGTCTCCTTTATTGTCTTATTAATACTGATTTCTTCCTGTAGCCTGCCGATTACACTGGCGTTAAAACCAATTTGGATGAAGCCGCCGTTTTTCCGTGCGACACCAGTATAATGATTAATGTCGCCGAGAATAATGTCACCCACATCGTCATTTAGTACGGACGCACGCGGCTCCTCGCTTAACACGGTCAGGGTTCCGTTTGTCAGATTCATATATACTTTTGTGGCTTCGTATAATTTTTAATCAAAGCCTATGTACTTTGGGACACTGCTGGCTGTAATGATACCGTTTGAGTCGGCAACGCTCAATTCTATAATATCCAGCGGTTCGGCAATCCGCTGCAATCTCTCAGGCGACATTTCACCGGGCGTGTTGTCCAGTATGTCCACGACAGTTTTCGCTATCGCTATATGTTTTTCGATCAGCGTTTGTTTGACGGCATCAATTATGATATTCAAATGCCTGATTTGAACCAAAATGCTGTCGGCAAAAATCTCCATATTAGCGTTGGTTTTCGTCTTCACGGAAGATTCCAGCAGCCTATAGTTGATAAATGAAATGATCAGATCGAAAACTATAAACATAGCCAATATCGGGATTAATACCTTGATTTTAAAACTTAGCTTTTTATTGTTCATTTTTACACCATCTTTTATAGGAGCCAATTATACAAAACGAAACGCGACAAAAGTGCGACAAATGTGCGACAAATACGGAGTTTTTCTAAGATTTTGGAATTGAAATCGTGACTGTAGTTCCTGTTCCTATCCCGCTTTTTATTTCAAGTGAGCCGCCGCATTGTACGGACAGCCTTTGATGGATATTGTTAATTCCTATACACAAGCGCTCGTTATGAGCCGCTTTATCATATTCAAACCCTATGCCGTCATCCGATACGCTTATAAGGAATTCATTGTCAGTTTCGTGTGTGCATATTATCACCGTTCCGCCGCCTTCCCGCTTGCCGATGCCGTGCTTAATTGCGTTTTCAACGATAGACTGCACTGTCAGTGCTGGAAGGAAAAAATCTTTTGTTTAAATATTATAAATTACATTTAACGCTTCGCCATACATGGCTTTTTCCAAATTTAAAAAACCTTCAATATGTTCTAATTCTTTCTCAAAAGGAATTGGTTTTGTTTCTTCCAAAGAATCCATGTTTCCCCTTAGATAAGCTGAGAATTCTATAGTCGCTTTCTTTGCCTGCGCCGGGTCTTTATCGCAAAGCCTTGAGATGACTGCAAGGGCGTTTTATAAGAAATGCGGCTGTATTTGGGAAAGCATTATGGCAATGCGGCTTTGAGTCAACTGCAATTCGCTTTCTTTCAATATTTTTTGAAACTGCGCCTGCATACCGATATAGATAAAAAAGATAGTCAGCGTTGACGCTATATAAACCGATACATAGCCATAAACAGATACCTGAATGACAACCGCGATAATGGGCAAAATGATGTAAGAAGCGAGGGCAAATGTTTCCATGCGGTTTAGAGACTTACGAAACCTTATTATTTCAATAGAGTTAAGCGCCAGGCCGATCATCCCCATCACCTGAGAAAGCCAATACATACTTTGCCTGTGATAGACATTGTTTTCATCTATAATAAAATACATATTGTTCAGAAGCGAGAAAAATGTCAGGGCAATCGCCAAACCGCAAACGCCGTAAACCATGCGTACCGTTGTCCGTTTTATTTGTATTTTTGACGCCAGATAAACATTGATGTAATTTGAAAAGCACATAATAAGCAAATAACTGAACTGGAATGTAAAAAAATTCCCGATAAAACTGAGAACAAAAAAATGGATTCCCGCCCTGCCAATAGAAAAAAATGCCAGGGCATCGCTAAGCATGAGTGTAATATTGGAAAGCAGTACCCAAATGAACGCCCGGTTTATGCGGACGCGCAAATTGTCTCCAATCATAATGCAAGCCATGATTGCAAGGCACATAACGCTGCATGAAATTTCGATAACGATATTTACTAGAACCAGTGAGCTCATGCAGGAAATTATATTATTGTTTACACGTCAGGGCTTTCCGGGAAGAGCGTTCAAATGGGCATTGGTATTGGGATAAGACAATAGCCTTTCCTTAACTACCTCCCCGAAGTATTTGGTAGGCGTGTACTGCCAATCAGAAATCAAACTTGGGCCCGCTTCGGTATGTAAACACCACGCCGCCCAATTCAATTCATTTATATCTATCCAGTCAAGCATATCTTTAAGCCACGAGGGTTTATTTAACGCTCCCCATGGTCCATACGGACCAATACCGATTTCACCGACCATAACAGGATAATCGTCCGCTACACACAGAACTTTGGCGTTATGATTTTTACCGTCCCATTCCTTCATGGGGTATATGTGCGAATCATACACAATTCCGTTGCCTTCGGGAGTATCTGTAAGCGGATAAGGGACTACCCCGCGCAAATCGTAAGCCCAATCAAGGCCTCCGGCGATTATCAGGTTATTAGCGCCTAACGCTCTTATCCCGTCGATCATTTTTTGAAGCCCTGGCGTATTGTAGGTAAACTTCTTTTCTTCTGGCTTTCCCTTGTTTTCCGTTTCTTTTACAGTCCCACCGTCTCTCCAAACATCCCACTCTATATCATGAGGCTCATTGTACAAATTAAACAAAACAGCGCTGTTATTTGCATATTTTGTGGCAACATCAATCCAGAATTCAAGCGAATAATCATCTGGCATATAATGCTGCCCTATATTTTTACCCCACTCCCCGGCATTGGACCAGTGCAGATCAAGCTCTATATACTTGCCAAAACTTAAAGCGAGCTTTACCACATCATCGACAATTTGTTGGTACTGTGCGCCTCCGTCAGGCGGAATCGGGGTACTCCGATCCGAAAGCTTTCCAAACCAGCGATCCTGCGATAACGGCAGGCGTATTAAATTACAATTCCAGTTGGCGAACGCCTCGTAAACAGAAGAAAGAACATTATCTCCGTCGCTCTTCCATTCAAGGCTGCAAATATTCACACCTACAAGCCTTACTTCTTCGTCTTTTTCATTAAATATTTTATTCCCCGCTGTATGAAGCATGCTGCTCGGCACTTTCAAATTTGCCACATTGGAATTTTCCGGAATTTTTCTGTCCACACTTGCAGTACAAGCCATCAGCGTTAATGGTAATACAAGCGGTAAATTCATCATTGTCTTTCGCATTTTGTCCCCCTCTTTATAATATAGCAACATTCAAATCACCATTCAACCTGGTCGAACCTCATATCCTTGTAATAATATTCCCTGTCGCGCTCCGTAATTCCACGTAACACTTTGCAAGGGTTTCCAACCGCAATAACATTGCCGGGAATGTCTTTGGTTACCACGCTACCTGTACCGATTACACTGCCAGAGCCAATCGTAACGCCGGGCGCGATTACCGCGCCGCCGCCGATCCAGGCATCGTCCTCAATGACCACCGGCAAGGCGAACATCCCGCCTTCACGGCGCTTGTCGGGGTGTACAGGGTGGTTTGTGACAGCAATGGTTACATTGGGACCGAACATGACATAATTGCCAATTGTTACCTTGTAATCGTCAACTACAGTAAGGCCAAAGTTAATATAGATGTAATCGCCCAAGTAGGTATTGCTGCCGTAAGACATGTAAATCGGAGGCTCCATCCAAACATGATCGCCCATCGCTCCAAAAAGCTGTTTCATTAATGTAATTCGCCCCTTGATGTCGTCAGGGTGCAGGCGGTTGATCTCATAACAAAGCGTTTTACCCCGCTGCCGCGCAAGAGCTAATTCTCGTGCTTCTTCGGGGTAATGGTCATCGTGATCCGTGAACAATTGGCAACAAGCCATTCTTTCTTTAATTGTCATAATTGCTCTCCTCTCTTTATGTTAAATCCCTTGTGATATTCCTTAACCACCTGTATTTTAGAAACCTGATTAATGCAATAGGCGCTTTGATAAATTCATCAGAACACAACGCTATGTACAATATACCAGGGGTTACGTTCCATACAAAAGCGCACAGAAAGCCAAGCGGTATGATAATTCCCCACATTACTATGACATCGCACCAGAAACCAAATTTCGCGTCGCCGCCCGCGCAGAATATTCCGCCAATTATCGTTGAATTTACCGATTTGCCAATACAGTAAACAGCGCAGACAATGAGCATTGTATCCAGGTAACCTTTCGCTGTAGCGTTTATATCGACGAGGTTGAATACCAGCAGCCTTGCCAGCAAAATCGTGACTCCCGCCACCATCCCAAAAACCAAAGCGTACAGGTATATCCTGTTTCCGGCTTTCTTGGCCGATTGTATATCACCGCCGCCCAGATACTTCCCTACAAGAACGCTTCCACCGCTTCCAATGCCGCCGCATACCACGATTGCCAAATTCCTGACTACACCGGCGATCGCGTTAGCCGCTACCATGTCTGAGCTCACATGCCCGATGATCACTACAGTTGCCGCTAACGCGCCGCCATATACAACATAATTTGCAAGTACCGGACTTGTGTAGCGGATATAATCTGATAAGAGCATTTTCTGTATATTGTCGCGTACCGACAGGCGGAATCGAATATTTTTATTCCGTAGAGAATGCAATATGCAACAAAGAAGCTCGAAAATTCGCGCAATGACGGTAGCCATAACCACACCGATAATGGCTTTTTCCGGCTCATGGGGAAAGCAAAATGTCAGTATTGGAAGTGTCAATTGCCTGTGGATTTCAAAGTCCCAGTTATTTTACATCTGTTTTTCAAAAAGAAACTGGCTTAACACCAAGGGAATACAGAAACCAATAACATTACTTCCAAAATTTCTCACAAAGGCACAGAGTTCACAAAGACCACAAAAGAAAATCAAAATATTTAAAACCCTTTGTGTTCTTCGTGCCTTAGTGCCTTTGTGTGATGACTTTTTTGCCCTTATCAGTCCGTCAACCTGCACGCGTGAAAATGCCCGTTGCCTATATCGCGAAGCTCTGGCTCCTCTCCGCCGGAACACTCAGGTTTGGCGAGCGGGCAGCGCGTGTGAAAACGGCAGCCCGGCGGGATGTTGGCGGGCGATGGTATCTCGCCGTGTATGGGCAGATTCTTTATAATGCCGACCTTGCCAGTTTCCGGTTCCGGAACCGCTTCGATAAGCGCGCGGGTGTAAGGGTGCATTGGCCTGTCGATAAGGTCGTCAGCGTTTCCCAGCTCCATGATGCGGCCAAGGTACATGACGGCGATTCTGTCAGTAAAATACCGCGCCGTGGAAAGATCGTGCGTGATATAAAGGTAGCTTAAGCCCAGATCCCGCTGCACGTCCTTCATCATGTGGAGAATTTCGGCGCGGGTCGAAAGGTCGATCATCGACACTGGCTCATCCGCAACAAGCAGCATGGGGTTGAGGATAAGCGTGCGCGCCGTGGCTACCCGCTGCCTCTGCCCGCCGGAAAGCATATGCGGGTAACGCCCGATAAAATCTTCAGGCGGGTTGAGCTTGACTTCGTGAAGCGCCTTGATGATCATCTTCTCGCGCTCCGCCATCGAGCCATGGATCTTATGGATAATAAGCGGTTCCTCAAGCACGTCGCGCACCTTAAAGCGCGGGTTCATGGAAGCGTAGGGGTCCTGAAAGATCATCTGAACCTGGCGGCGGTAGCTTTGCGTCCGCTCCGCGCTGGTTTTTGTTACATCTTCGTCGTTAAAATGAATTGCCCCGCCAGTGGGATCAAGCAGCTTCATCACAAGCTTGCCGATCGTGGTTTTTCCCGAGCCTGATTCGCCTATCAGGCCGAAGATCTCGCCGCGCCTGATTTCAAAACTTACGCCGTCAACGGCTTTGATGGGATTCTTCACCTTGCCGCCGAACATCTCCAATAAACTTGTATGCGGGGAGAAATGCTTCCTCAAGTCTGACAGTTTTAAAATTACATCTTTTTTTTCGCTTTTATTAACACTGGCATCACTCATTTTCCGCACCTCCAGCATGAAATCCAGTGCCCGTCTTCCGTTTCGACAAGCGGCGGTTCTTCTACTTTGCATCGCTCTTCCACTACATGGCAGCGCGGGTGAAAGCGGCAGCCTTTCGGCGGATCTATGAGATCGGGCGGCGCTCCGGGAATGTACGAAAGCGAATCGACCTTTTTACGGAGCAGCGGAGTCGCGTTAAGCAGCTTTTCGGTATACGGATGCAACAGCCCCTTCTTTCCGTAAATCTGCTCGTTTGTGCCAAGCTCCGCGATCTTACCGGCGTACATCACGCAGATCCTGTCGCTTACCTCAGCTTCAAGCGCGAGATCGTGGGTAATAAAGATGAACGACAGGTCGAAAGATTTTTTCAGGGTTTTAAGCAGATTGATAATTTGAGCCTGGACTATGACATCGAGCGCAGTTGTAGGCTCATCAAGTATGATGAGTTTCGGCTTGAGGAAAAGTGCCGTCGCGATTACAACGCGCTGTTTCATCCCGCCTGAAAGCTCATGGGGATAGCGCCCGGTAACTTCGGGAGGGAGGCCGACATAGCCCAGGTATTCTTTTATTAAAGCCTGCGCCTCCTCCTTTTCAATTTCGGTATGCGCTTTTAGCGTTTCCATCATCTGGCTACCGATGGTATACACCGGCGTCAGGCAGTTCATAGCACCCTGGAACACCATGGCGACTTCCGTCCAGCGGACAGTCCTGCGAATTTCCCTGTCGGAAAGCGGGATTATATCGCGACCGTTTATCAGAATCTGCGAACCTTCTTCTATGCGCCCGGGAGGCGAAGGCATCTTAAGAAGGCCGGCCCCCGTGGTTGTCTTTCCGCAGCCTGATTCACCCACAAGGCCCAGAGTCTCTCCCTTACACACGTCAAAACTGACATCATCCAAAGCCCGGACTACGCCGTTAGACGTATGGTAGTACAGCTTGAGATTTTTTACTTCAAGCAGTTTTTCCTGTTGCTTTGCCATAACTCACCTCGTCCTGAGCTTGGGATGAAGGATCTTGTCCATCGCGAATCCCAAAAACGCGAAGGTCATTCCCATGATGGCGATAAAAAGGCCCGGAGGGACTATCCACCACCAAAGCCCGTTAAGCGTAGCCCCGGAAGATTGCGCCTCGTGCAGAATTTGCCCCCAGGTTACAATAGTAGGATCTCCCAGCCCCAGGAGCGAAAGGGAGGCCTCAAAAACTATGAAGCCAGGAACGCTCAAAGCCATATCGGCAAACGAATAAGGAAGCAAAAGGGGCGCCATGTGTTTGAAAATGACCCTCCATTTGCCGGAGCCAAGGGCTTTAGCCGCCTCAATGTAGGTTTCTTCCTTTATTTGCAGAGCCATGGAACGCACGGTCTTTACAGGCCCCACCCAGGAAAAAACTACCAATATGGCAATTATGACCCAAATATTCGGCTTAAAGATTGCTGACATAACTATAAGTATGGGTAATATTGGAATGGACACGAACAGCTCAAAAATAAACGACATGACCGTATCGGTGAAACCGGCGAAATACGCGCTGACTATGCCGTAAATAACCCCGATAAAAACCGCGATGACGCTCGTTACAAACCCGATGAATAAGGCCCACTTAAGCCCGGCGATAACGCCGGAAAAAATATCCCGCTTTAGGGTATCGGTGCCAAGCGCTCCGGATACCCTTCCCGTTATGTAAAGCTTCGGATCGACGACATAGTTGTTCGCGTCCGCAAGGAATTGCTTCGGTATTTTAACGATATATTTATAAGTGCCTTTAAGCGGGACCCGCTCTTCCAGCATATTAAGGCTGGCTTCCGAAAAAATTACGTTTGTCGGGCGTATTGCGCCGCGGCCGCCTGATCGCGAGATCGATGAAGAGCTGGCAAACCAGCTCGCAAAATCGTAAACATTAGCGCGCGCGTCCCCGTCCGCCGAAAAGCGCAGGGGATCGTTTTCAAGCCCCTCTTTATATACGCGCCCAAGGTGAATGGTTTCCCCATCCGGCCTTTCAATGTAGATGTTCAAAAGAACCCTGCCGTTCGCAGTTGCCCTCAGAATTATATCAAGCGGCGGCCTGTCGAATTTATACGCGTAATCGAATGTATAAACCAAAACCCGGCCATAATCGGGATCATCGGCTTCGCTGGTTTCAGGCTCAAAGAGGCGGCTTGACGTAGCCGATTTTTGCCTGGAGAATAGGTTGGTCCAAACCGGAGGCGCAGCTGCCGGATTGTCTTCCCAGTAAGTAATATTCCGCCAATTTCCATTTACGTCCTTAAACGGCAGGAAAAGAGGTTCAAAAATAACTATCAGAACCGCAAGGGCGAGAATGCCAAGGCCTATCAGGGCCGATTTTTCCTTCCTGAAATCGTTCCAGAATTCTTTGAAACGCTGGATGCTGTCATTTATGTTCATGCCTTGCCTCCGACCTTGATGCGCGGATCAAGGAAGCCGTATATCAAATCAAGGAAAATGAGCCCCGCAAGGTATATCCCGGTTGACATGGCAAGATCGCCCATTAATACGGGGATGTCGTTCTGCTGAACGGCAATCCAGTACAGGTTGCCAAGACCCGGCCAGGAAAATATTCCTTCGAAAATAATCGCTCCGGAAAAGGAAACCAAAAGCGATAACAGGGCCATTGTTACGATTGGGGGGGCAGATGTGCGAAGCGTATGCCCGAACAGGATGGACTTTTCGCCTATGCCGCGCGCCCTCGCGCTCATGATGTAATCTTCCTGTAGCACCCCAAGCACGATATTGCGTATAACGAACGCCAGGCTCCAGAAGGAGATAATGACAAGCGTTGTTACAGGCAGAATCATGTGCCAAATCCTGTCTAGAAAACCGGCGAAACCTGTGGGCGTAGGGGTTGATACGACGCCGCCCGATGGAAATATTTTGAAAATGTATACAAACAAAAGTATGAGCATCATGCCGAGCCACCAGGCCGGCATTCCGTATACTATCATGGTTACAAAGCTGGTTGACTTGTCCAGCTTGCCGCCGGGTTTTCTGGCTTTTAACAAGCCCAGCGTTATCCCAATGGCAAGCTCAATTATTGTGGAGGTGGTAAACAACAGCATTGTTTTGGGTAGAGCTTCCAGAATGATGGTTAAAACATCCTGCTCGCCCTTTGATGATTTAATGTGCGTGGATTTTCCGAAATTGAAAGTCAGCACATTTACCGTTCGAAAAATAATGCGTTCGCCAAACGGCCTGTCGAGCTTGTACAGGCGTATCAACTGCGCCTCTCTTTCGGCTCTCCACGCCATTAATTGCTCAGGCCGCATATTGGTTAAACGCATGGATTCCATTTTAACCGCTTCGTTTATCTGCGATCTCTGGGTAGCCTCATTGACTGAATTAAACAGCACGGAAAAAAGGAGGATCAGAAGGGCGTACATGACCACTCCGCGAAGAATACGCTTAAGCGCATACCACTTGTACATATTTCCACCTTCCAATAATAAAAGGTATCGTTTTTAAATAAGTTTTCTATAAAAAGAAAACACGCGGCATCCTTTCGGACGCCGCGATAAATTAACTAACTAAACTAAAACAGAACCAAATCCGACACCGCTACAGACGGGGCTTCATTGGCTATAGACGACATTATTACAACTGTGTATGACTGCCCGGCAGCCAGGTTTGCCATGTCGCTTGCGGGGATTGTCCCGGTAAACTGACCGTTCCTGGTAAATGTTGCGCTATACACCTTTTCCCCTCCGTTCGGAAGCTGAAGCCTTAACTCCACCTTGCCTTTGTTGGTCAACGGGGTTGTGTCGGCTTCAGGGTATATAAAGCTGGAAACGCTGATTTCAAAGACCGCATCACTGGACTGCGAAGGATTCGCCGGAGCCCTTACGTTTTCGATCCTTGTGATTTCCTGCTTGAAGTAATTCGGCCAGTAGTCGCTCTTATAGTAGTAATTGCGGTTGGCTTCCATTGTAATCGAATTCGCCGTTGTATTGACTTCGGAAATGATAAACGGCCCATTGCTTATTAACGCATGACCGTACTTGTCAATAAAGGCTATCGACGCGTTGTAGCGCTTAACAGCGTCTGCCGCGGAAATAAAATCCTTGATACTGGCTGGAACATGGTTTTTGGAC
>Ga0268262_10002915_pt1 | contig 19176 bp, 18 predicted proteins | sample TergutNc150P3_FD_190354 | JGI IMG/M metagenome (GOLD analysis project Ga0268262, IMG submission 190354) | Nasutitermes corniger P3 segment gut microbial community from laboratory colony in Florida, USA - Nc150 P3 (SPAdes) (version 2) | ecosystem: Host-associated > Arthropoda: Insects >...
AAGAGAGAGAGAGAGAGAGAGAGAGAGAGAGAGAGAGAGAGAGAGAGCAAGAAGCGGGCCAAGTTTTGGGCATGAGAACCCTAGACGGCCTTTTTTTGAAGGGGAAACCGGACGGACCACGCCAACTAACTCCATCTTTGTCAAAAGCCTTCTTCCGCCAGATAAATCCAAAATAATCCCATTACGGTTAAATGTCAATCCCCGGCCGATAAGGCTGTTGGGAGCAAGTAAAATGTCCGAAGTAATAGCGTGAGAGTCGTCCGATGTGTAAAAGAGACCGAGTAAGGAGGTCTCCAAGGAACGGACGGAGCTGTTAAGGGAGATAAAGATGCACAGATTTGAGGAAAGGTATCAGGGTTGGGGCGGAGGTCGCCCGAGCCAGGAAGAGGCGGCGTTGATATCGGGAGGCGGCAACCAAGGGGACCGCCTGGCCCTTGCCGCCCGGGGGCGGGCGTGGTATTATGCCAGACGTTGCCAAGACCAGCCTGTCCGCGGGTAAAAAGCCCGCCCGAGACCAGGGGCCGAATCGGCCTTGGGCCGGGCGGCGGAAGGGGCCGGGGAGCCGAGACCGCCCCGGCCGGGTAAATCAAGTGGGATTTGGGCGCCATGGCCGTTTCCAAGCACAGTTTCACCCCCCGGGGCGTATGCGCCAAAAAGTTTCATTTTGAGCTGGAAGACGGGCTGATCCGCCGCCTCTCCTTTCAAGGCGGCTGCCCGGGCAATCTCCAGGGCTTGGCCCGGCTGGCCGAGGGCCGTCCGGCCAGCGAACTGATAGGGCTTTTGGCCGGCCTCTCCTGCGGGAACAAGGAAACATCCTGTCCGGACCAACTGGCCCGGGCCCTGGACAGGGTCTTGAAGCGGAAGCCCGGCCTAAAAAGCCGGGGAACGAAAACCCAGGGCCGGTAAAGGGGGGAAGCATGGCGGAACCGGAACCGACAGGAGGCCCGCCGGAAATATCGCCCCTGGACCGCCGGCTCGTGGAAATCGAGCAGGCCGAAATCTTCACCGCCGTCCTGGCCGAGCGTTACGGCCCGGAGGCCGCCCGGGAGATTTTGCGGGCCGTGGTCGGCCGGGCGGCGGAGCGTTCGGCGGCTGAAATACGCCGCCGGCTGCCAAAACCGGCCCTGGCGGATTTGTGGGCCGTCTGGCAAACCTTGGGCGGCCAAGGCCGGCTGGACCTGGAACTGTTGGAACTGGGCCCGCGGACCCTGCGCTTCCGCGTCCGCCGCTGCGCCTACGCCGAAGCCTACCGGGCCAGAAACCTCATGGACCTGGGCCTGGAATTCAGCTGCCGCCGCGACGCCCCCTTCGCCCAGGCCCTCTTGCCCGGAGTGAACTTAAAGCAGTCGCCAACCATCATGGAGGGTCACGAGGCCTGCCTGTTTGAATACCGTTGGCCGGAACAGGGATAAGGTAGACGCTGGTTAAAGGGGACGCGCCTCATCTGGCCAGACCTACAAGCCTAACCGATTAACCAGGCCTTGCCGCGGCCTTCATATCCGGCTAGACTGGAATGGGAGGGAGCCTATGACCACCATACAAAAAAGCCTTGAGATACCGGAAGACCGGCGTTTGCGCCTGGATTTGACCCTGCCCGAAGACTTTCCGGCCGGTCAGGCCAAAGTTCTGGTGTTCATATATCCAAACGTGGAAACGGAGCCCCCCGCGCCCTTGCCGGAACTGGCCGGCAGCTTGAAAGACAGCCCGAATTTCGCGGGTGATCCGATGGAGATTCAGCGCAAGATACGGGCCGATGTCTGGTAAGTGGGTATTGGACACCAATGTGATTATCGGTTTCATCAACGGAGCAGAAGCCGCCGCCGGCCTTATTGCCGAACGGGGCGAGGCGGAATTGTGCGCCAGCGTTATCACCAGGACGGAGCTTTTGTCCTTCCACGGCCTACCGCCAGAGGAAGAAAAGCGCATCAGGCAATTCCTGAGGCATGTAAGCGTAATTGATTTCAACGAGCAGGTGGAAGCGGCCACCATAGCCTTGCGCCGCTTCACCCAGCTAAAACTGCCCGATGCCATCATCGCCGCCACGGCGGTCTATTTGGGCGCTCCCCTGTTCTCCTTCGACCGCCGTTTGGCCTCTCTCGGCTGGCCTGGCTTGCGAGTCGTCATACCCACTTGAGACGAACAAATATCATTTTCTCCCGGACGCGCCGGCTTTAAGATTGCCTCTTGATGATGACCCGGCGCGGGCTCATGAAATAATCGCGCATGAACCCGCTGAAACCCATGTCTTCATGGATGATATGCACCTGCCACCACTCTTTCAGGAAATCCAAATATTCGCCCGGGTCTTCGCCCTCTTCCAGGCAGGCTTTCGCCAGGCGGTCGGATTCGGCGATAAGGTGTTCATGCTGGCGCTCTTGGTCCCGGAGCCGGGGATAGCCGGCTTCCTTAAGGAGCATGATCTCGGTGGAGAAATGGATTTGGGTGTAGCCCATGATCATTTCGGTGGCCGGCTGCAGAAAGCAGGCGTTGGCCCGGGGCTGGGCGAAATGGAGGGAATTGATGATGGAGACTATGCCCCGATGCTGTTCATCGACGATCTCGACCCCGGTCAGGAAGGATTCATTCCAGTTTATCAGCAAAGGTCGCTGTCCGACAGGCGGCATCACCCGCACCCCCTCCACTTTAATCAGCTGAACACAGCGGGATTATAGCGCGCCCGAGTCCCCAAAAGCAAGCCTTCTCATAACTTAGGCCCTAATCGCCTTCCCCTGGCCCCGAACACTGGTCAGGCCCCGGAATCGTCCGCGCTTTTAACTTGACAAGAGCCTCCTCCTCAACTATATATAGGGGTATTGCTAGATGTATATAGATTATATGGAATAAGGAGACGGAGATGGCCTACAAGGAAGTTAGATCTGTCGGCTGGTTTGATCGCCTGGGGGCCTCTTTTCGCGGCCTGGGCCTGGGCCTGGTGATGATCATCGCCGGCACGTGGCTTTTGTGGTGGAACGAGGGCAATTTCGTGGGCACCGGGGACGCCCTGCGGGAGGCGCAGGCCGTAACGGTGGAGTTGGGGGACCCGACCCAGTTGGACAACTCAAAAAACGGGCGGCTCGTCCATGCCGCCGGGCCGGTTGAAACCCAGGACACGCTTACCGACCCCGTTTTCGGCCTGTCGATCAAGGCCATCCGCCTGGAGCGCTCGGTGGAGTTTTACCAGTGGGTGGAAGAATCCAGATCGGAAACGAAGCAGAAGCTGGGGGGCGGCGAAGAAACCGTGACCACCTACGACTACGAGCCGACCTGGACCAGCCGCCCGGTGGATTCAGCCCAGTTCAAAGACCCCCAGGCGCGCCAGGACCACCAAAACACCGTTCTCCTCAACCTTGGGGATTTCAAGGCCCAGGCCGCCAACGTCACCTTCGGCGCCTACCGCCTGCCGGACTTCATGATCAGTTCCATAAGCGGCGCCGCGCCCCTGGAGGCGGTCATTCCCCAAGAAATGAAGGCCAAGCTGAATAAGGAACTGGCCCCGGCCGGGCCGGAAGACCAACCGGCCGCGCCGCCAGAGCCTGCCGCCACGGAAGAGGCGGCCGCGCCGCAAGGCGAACCGGCCGCCACGCCGGAGCCCGCCCAGGAGACGGCCCCGGTCACAAACATGGTTCACGCCAGCGGCAACACCGTTCTCTTGAGCGCCACCCCCGAGGCGCCGCAAATCGGCGATGTGCGCGTCACCTTCAGGGAAACCCCGCCGGGCCCGGTGAGTTTTCTGGCCCGCTGCAGCGGCGACACCTTCGAGCCCTATCGCGCCAAAAACGGCCAAACGGTCAGCCGCTTCGCCATGGGCACGCACAGCCTGGAGACCATGTACGGGGACGCCCACTCCGCCAATGCCGCCACGACCTGGATGCTGCGGGCCGCGGGGGCGGTGCTGGTCATCTTCGGCTTGAAAACGGTCCTGGCGCCCCTGTCGGTTTTGTTCAGCTTCATTCCCCTCCTGGGCCGGCTGGTCGGCGCGGGCTCGGGCCTGGCCAGCGCCCTCCTGGGCCTCGCCTGGTCCCTGGTCGTCATATCCATAGCCTGGCTGCGCTTCCGTCCGCTTATCGGGGGCGCCATGCTGGTTGGGGCGGGCGTGCTCCTGACCCTCTGCTTCCGGGGCCGCGCCAAGAAGAGTAAAATAAAGTATTAAGGGAACAAGAAGACCGTTAATCCAGGCCCAGGATCCGCCTGGCGTTGCCGCCCAGAATGGCCTCCAGTTCCTCCGGCGCCAGCGGCAGGGATCTTAGGCGCTCAATTTCCGTCTTGGCGTTGCTCCACGGGGCGTCCGAGCCGAAGAGTATCTTGTCCGCCCCGTGTTTCCTGACAATCCGCAGGAATTGATCGGGCCCGAAATATTCAAACCCCATTGAGGTGTCTAGGTAGATGTCGCAGCCGGCGAGGTGTTCCTCCACCTCGTCCCATTGTTCATGCCCGCCCAAATGGGCCGCCACAATGACGCCGCCCCGCGCGGCCCGGGCCACCTTGGCGAACCTTTGGGGCGAACTCCTGAAAGGCGGCTTGAAGGCGGGGTCGCTGCCCGCATGGTGCAGGAGTATCAAGCCTTTACTTAAGGCGTAATCGTAGATTTCCAGCATGCGCCCGTCATCAACGAGAAAATCCTGGTACTCCGCGTGGAACTTCAAGCCCTTGAGGCCCAGGCCGGCCACGAAGTCGATGTCTCTCCGGTAATCGTCGGTATGCGGGTAAATGCCGCCGAAAGCGGCCACCCGGTCCGAGCGGGCGGCCGCGGCCCATTCGTTGGCCTTCCTGAACTGCGACTGCTTGGTGATCACCGGGTGAATGACCGAGAGGTCGATGTGCCATTCAGCCATGTTTCCGAGCAAGCCGGCCAGGGTTCCGTCGCTCACCACCGAGTACAGGCCGCCGCATTCCCGCACCAGGGTTTCAATCGCCTGGGCCGCTATTTCATCCGGGAAGACGTGGGTATGAAAATCGACGATCATTTTTTTACCGGCCGGCTTGATTCCTTAGAATTTGGTAAAGGCCCGAAATCACGTTTTTCCGCCCGCGAACGCGTTCAGCCGCCGGGGCCGCATCTCATTCAATGGCGAAATCAAGCTCCAAGGCATATTTCGCGGCGATGACCTTGAAAAAATTCCTGATGTTCTGCGAAGCTTCCCGCAGGGCGCGGTCGCCGTATTCATGCTTCAGGCTCTCCAGTTCCTGGTTTATCGCGGCGTCGACATCGGCTTCCGGATGATAGCCGGCGTGGGTTTTCTCGGTTTTCAGAGTATACCTGTTTATGCCCAACAGTTCCCCCCGGGGGAGACGCACCTGAAGCACGTTCCGGCCGTTTTCCGGCACGACCCGGATATTGCTTTCGTCTATGCGATATCCGTAATCCAGCTCCGCTTCATCGCGCTGCACATACACATCGTCCGAAACAATGAGCCGGCTTTTGAAATTCGTATAGGTGATGCGAAAAACACAGGTCAGGGCGGCCAGGGCCGCGCTCTCGTCAATGACCGTGGTTCGTATTTCCTTTTCAATGTCCCGGGCCTGTTCCGCCTGGTTCGGCAGGCAGGAACAAAGGGCCGGAAGCAAGAAGAAAAAAATAAAATTCCGCATAGGGCCCCTTTCAGCGGCAGAGCGGCGAGGCCAGGGAATGGAGCGACTTTTGGCCGTGGGCGTTTATTTTTTTGAGCGCCTCGCCCTCGTTCAACTCCCGGTAAATGAGCGAGCGCCGCAGCTTTTGATTCCGCTCCAGGTCCCATTCCCGGCAGCCCCCATGATAGTCGCCGTTGATTTCCGCGGTTTTGCCGTTGAGCGACAACAGCCTCGGGGCCGGCAAGGCCGACGGGCCGCCCGAGCAGACTTGGGCCATGAAAGCTTCGTCTTGCAAGAGTTCCAGAACATTGTCATAGCCGAAACCGACGTCATATTTCTTGAGGCAATAGCCTTTGGGCACCTCCTTGGGCCAGCCGGAGCCGACGACAATTTGCTTCAAGACCTCGCTTTTCAGATCGCCGTAGGAAATATCAATGACCGGAACCAGGTAGAACCCGGTGTACAGCCGGTTGATCTCTTTCATGGCGGCCAGCTTGCCCATTATCAGGCTGCGTTCCGGCCGGGACCAGCCCCCGGCCGGCCAAGGATAAAAGCCGGATTTATAGATGGCCAAGCCGGCCAGAACCAAGAGGGCCGCCAAGAGGAAAATTTTGGCTTTCACCCGAAACAACCAACGACAGGCTTTTAAAAACATTGAAATAACCGGCATAATCCACCCCGCCGCCCTGCTTTCCAGGGTCTTTCAAGGTTATAACAGTCATAAGCCCCTGTCAAGATTCCCCGGCCGGGCCGAATCACGGCGGCCTTGGCGCTTCAGAACGTTATTGACGAATTTCAATCCCGAGAGCTCAATATCTTGTTTTAGTTCAAAAAAAGCATACCGAAGCCCCAATCAGGCCGGCTGAACCCAGAGGCCGGGGTCGGCCCGGCCCGCCCAAGCCGGCCCCGGTTCAAATAAGATGGTCTTGTCAGCTAAATATATGTTATAATTACAAGGATAGGGCCATAAACCCGTGGGACCGCTTAAGCCTCCGGGGGGGCGCCATATCGGCGAAACGCTCTTGCGTCTAGGTTTGGCGTCCAAATGGAGGCCCTTGGGGTGGGAGGAGTCGTTTCATGCCGAAGCCGCTGAACGAAAAATCAGAGTCCCTTAACATTCTCAACAGCATACTCAATGCGATTGACGCCTTCATTTGCGTTACGGTTCCCGAAACCGGCGAACTCCTTTACCTTAACGACCGCATAATTAAAAATTTCGGACTTTCAGACGACTACGCCGGACGGTTTTGCTTCAAACTTTTAAAGAACCTGGAAGAAAGATGCGATATCTGCCCTTATTTCCAGCTTGAAAAAGAGCCGGACAAAATCGTGGTCTGGGAGCAGTTTGAGCCTTTGGTTAACAGGACCTTCCGCAAAATAGGCATGTATATAGACTGGCCGGGCGGGGGTAAGGGCCATATTGAATACGGCATTGATATCACCGACATACTGCAAACCCAGAGCGAGCTTGAACGCCGCATCGCCATGACCGACGCCTTGAACAAGACGCTTGAGATTTTCGGCGTACATAAAGAGAACACATTTGACGAAGTCATTGAAACCGGCCTTCGACCCGTCGCGGACATAATGGAAGTGGATTGCATCATCGTCTATCGCTACGCCGGGACGGAAGGCCGAAAATCGCCCCGGCAGATATACCGCTGGGAAAAGGGAAACCGGAAGCTGGCGCCCCGGAGCATCGGATTTCCGCGCGATCCGGAGGCGTTCAGCGGCTGGACCAAGACCCTCTTGGAAAACAATTGCGTAAACCAGCGGCTAGGCGATATGTCGGCCGCCGAGGCCGCTTTTGCGGCCTCGCTAGGCGTAAAATCCATGGTCATGGTGCCTTATTTTTTGCACGGCGAACTTTGGGGCCTCGTCAGTTTTCAAGATCATAACCGGGCCAGGCTGTTTGACAACGAGGCCCTGGATTTGATGCGGGCGGTCGCCAACACCTGCGGCAGCGCCATAATCCGGGCCGAAGCCCAGCGGGAAGCCGCCGCCGCCAATGAATTGAACCGCAAAATGTTTAAAACCGCGCCGGTGGGTTGCCTCATGTTTGACGAGGCCATGAACTTCCTCGACTGCAACGAATACATGGCCGCCATCTTAGGCGTGGAAAGAGATTATTTTCTGGAGCATTTTCATGAGCTTTCGCCCGAGTATCAGCCGGACGGCCAAAAATCGGAAGACAAGGCCCGGGATATCGTGAAAAGAACCTTTGAGGGCGAAAAAGTCGCGACCGAGTGGCTCCACCGCTCCGAAGCCGGCGAGTTCATCCCCTGCGAAATAACCACGGCCCGCCTGAAAACCGGGGACAGGTTCATAGGCATCGGCTATGCCTACGACCTCCGCAATATCAGAAAATTGGAGCGGAGCGTAATCGAGGCGGAAGAACGGCTGGAGCTTATCTTGAACTCAAGTCCCATGTGCTGCCGGCTTTGGGACCGGAACATGAACCTCATAGACTGCAACGAAGCCGCCATAAAACTTTACGGGGCCAAAAGCAAGCGGGAATACCTGGACCAAGTCTGGAACTTTGCGCCGGAATACCAGCCTGACGGGGAGCGTTCCAGTGAAAAGGCCTTCCGTTATTTCAACCAGGCCTTGAGCGAGGGCGCCTCTGTTTTCGAGTGGACGGCCCGGCTCCACGACAATACGCTCATGCCTTCCAAAGTCATACTGGCCCGGGTTAAATACAAGGACGATTATATTGTCGCCGCCTATACCATTGATATGCGCGAGCATAAGCGCCTGGTCGATGAACTGGAAATAGCCTTGCTCAAGGCCCGGGAGGCCGACCGCGCCAAGGCCGAGTTCATGTCGCGCATAAGCCACGAAATGCTGACCCCCATGAACGCCATAATGGGCGTGGCCCAACTGATCACGCTGCAGTACAAGGCGGAGGAACTTACAGATTACGCCGAAATAATCGAAACCGCCTCCCATGATTTGATGCGGATGATCAAAAATGTCCTGGATATGTCCAGCCTTGAATTTGTGGCCTTCAAACTTGAGCCGGCGGATTTTTCGTTCAGCCGTATGTTTGACGATGTGCATAAAAGCCTCGAACGGTACATGAAGAAGAAACACCAGATCTTCAGCGTTTCTTTCGACCCGGCGATTCCGCCCCGGCTCTTGGGCGATGAAAAACAGATCGCCCAAGTCATTTCCAACCTCTTGAAAAACGCGGTCAAGTTCACCCCTGAACATGGCGTGTTGAGTTTTAAGGCCGAAGTCATAGACCGGGACAATGAAAATGTCACCCTGCGGTTTGAAATCACCGACAACGGCATAGGAATGTCGAAAGAACAGCAAAACAAGCTCTTCGACCTCTTTGAACAGGCCGACGGCGCCCTCTCCAGGCCCTACGAGGGCCTGGGCTTGGGGCTGGCTTATTCGAAACGGATAATCGAGCTCATGGGCGGCCGAATATGGGTGGATTCCGAACCCGGCCAGGGTTCAAAATTCACTTTCACCTGTAAATTCAAAATTTTACAACCAGAAACAACCGCCTGATTAACAGATGAAAAAATTTTTCAGCAACTATCCGTCCTATGGAGGGTTGCTGTGCTATGCTCTTTTAAAGAAGGCGGAAAGCTGTTTTTCTGGTTAACTTTAGAAAGGAAATAGGTTATGATAGGAAAACTTATTGTATTTTCGGTCGGCGTGGCGGCGGGAGTAATCGGCAAGGTCATTTATGACGACAGCCAGGCCGCCCGCGCCTATTTTTCCGAGACTCTTCCAGCGGTGCTTGAGGGCCTGGAAAGTGGTTGGGACAAGTTCCGGGAAGGGTTCAAAGAAGGTTTTGAGCGCCGTGCCTCCTAAGCCGAGCCCCGGCCCGCGGCGCGGCCGGGTCATCGCCTCTTTCGGCCCAGCCCTTCTCTCGGGCGGCTTGGGAGGCCAAGTCGGCTTGGGCCTCCCGGCCAGGGATAGAGCCGGCCATGCCTCATAAGCTCAACGCCGATAAAACGGCCGGGCAGAAGCTTTTGGAAATGTTCCGCAAGCTTATGGTGGATGGCCGCCGTCATTTTCAGACCGAACTGGCCGAGGAATATGGCTGTTCCCCTCAGACCATAGGCCGCATGGCCGCGGAAATAGAATCGGTCATCGGCCCCAATCTTGAATCCGGGCTGGAAAGGCGCAAACGCTATTACCAGATTCGCAGCCTCCGCCGAAAGATGCTGCCCCTGGAATATGAGGAGTTGCGCTACCTTAGCATTTGCCGGGATCTGGCCGCGCCCGTTCTGCCGGAAGATGTGGCTAAGAGGATTGACGACACGCTCTTAAATTTGTCTCTTCTGATGGCTGATCAGGATTATGCCAACCGGGAAAAGGTCCAGAAAGGCCAGGTGTCTTTTTTCCGCAAGGGTCATATCGACTACTCGCCCCATAAGGCGGTCATTGACCGCTTGCTCCAGGCCATAGAGGAAAGACGGGTCTCTATAGTTCATTATAAGGCGGCGGGCCAAGAGGCGACCAGGGAACATAGGGTTGTTCCGGCCTCCCTGGTCAGCCAGAACAGCGCCCTCTACCTTCTGGGGGCCATGGTGACCCCCAGAAATGAGTTTAAGAACCTGACCAACCTGGCGGTCCACCGTATCCGGGAAGTGGATTTGACGGATAAAAAAAGCGATATTCCCCTGCCCAAGGCTGATCCCGGCCTTTTCGGCCTGCCTTGGCATGAACCCAGGAAAGTCAGCATTGAGTTCAAGGCCGGCAAAGCCGCCGATTATGTCCGGGAACGCATCTGGTCCACGGAGCAGAAAATCAAGAACCGGCCGGACGGGGGAATAGTTCTGGAAATCATGAGCCAGAGCGACGAAGAGCTTATGTCTTTTGTCCGGAGTTTCGGCGAGAACGCCCGGCTGTTGAGCGAGTGACGCGCCAATACCGACAAACCTAAAGCGGCAATTAGGAGCTGGATATGCCGGAACATAACCCGGGACAGGCTAAAGAAAAAGTGACCAAGGCGGCCGAGCAAGCGGCGGGAGGGCATTACTATTTTCCCTATCAAGCCAAGAAGCAGATGGGGGAAATGGTGGAAGCCATATTCAAGGCCGATCAAAATTACTCAAAAATTTTGTCAGGTTGGCAAAAACCCGCTATAAAAGGCGGCTTCATGGCCGAAGAGTTTCATGCCGAGACTTTTACTTTGGATGCCATTCTAAAAGGGGATGGCTCATATGCCATAACTGATAAATATAAGTTGGAATGGCAAGCTCAGGGGCGTAAGCCTAATGATGTTCCCGATATACTAATAATAAAAAAAGGCCAAGTTGTGAGCGAGGCCCAGTTGAAGTTTTATCAAACCGCCGAAGCTTCGGGCACAAAGGTGTCAGATCCTAAATATGAAGATATGGGCCAGTTGGTTGTGCCGTCCGACCAGGTTGTCGAGGCCCGCGAATACGCCTCCCCGGAAGCCGCGCCCAAAATTGATGGGCAGGTCAGGTATGAAGAAGTTTCCTCCACCCCGCTGACCAAGGAACAAGCCGACCAAATGGGGGGCGGAGATTTATCAAACCGAAATAAAGTAGTGAATGAGTATCAGACAAATTCCACCATCCAGCAAATGGGCAAGGCGGCCAAGGGCGCGGCGGCCATGAGCGCGGTGGTCTGCGGTTCAATAAATATACTCACTTACATTCAAGCCGTCCGGGCCGGAAAAATAAGCCAGGATGAGGCCGTAGTCAATATTTTGGTCGAAACAGCCGCCTCGGCCGCCGACAGCGCCGTAAAAGCCGCGGCCAATGCCGGTATTCAAAGCCTCATAACCAGATACGGCGAAAAGGCGCTCGTTGAAAATTTGGCCAAACAAAGCGCCAAGGCTTTGCTGAAAAGCAATGTTGTCACTGTCGGAGTGGTTTGCGCGGTTGACGCCGTTAAAGATTTGGTTCGTCTGGGCCTGGGCGACATCACGAAGGACGAATTCTATGAACGCCAGGGTAAAGGTCTTATGACGGTCCCCGCCAGCACTCTCGGGGGGACTTTGGGCCTGGCCGGAGCCACAGCCTTGGCTGAAGCCTTGGGCGCGGGCGCAACGGCGGTGACCGCCGCCGGCCTCATTGGCGGCTTGGCCGGCGGTCTGATTGCCGGGCTGGCTTTGACCTTGGCGATTGAGAACGGCATTGAAAAGCCCTACCGTGATCTGGTGCAAAATACAACTTACCTGCACGAGGCCGCCGGTGAGTTGGAACGGGTGTCTCAAACCGTCCTGATGGGGCAGGTGCTTTTCACCAAATTTATTGAGGCCGATACCCACTGGGTACAACAGTTTAAAACGCAGCTTGGCAGAATCGGCGACGCGGGCCAAAAGGCCTTGGCCTCTGTTATGAAAGTATAGGAGAATAGCCATGACCTTGGCCATGACCGCCGCAGAAGAAAAAAACATTGATACCGAAATTGAAAAATTGTTGGATTGGGCCAAGACCCGTCAGGCCGAAGCCGAGCAGCTTTCCCTGGACGCGGTGCGGCTTTTATCCTGCACCGGCGACCGCCTGGATGAGGTAAAGAATCTAGGTTTTTTCAAACGCTGCTGGTCGCGGTTCACCGGGGAGGCGGCGGCCGCGGAACGGGCGAACACCGGCAATCTCATCCAGATGCAGAAATATTCTTTGCGCTATATAACTATGCTCCAGGAACAGCAGTTCGTGATGGCGCATTCCATGCTCTCCCTGAAAAATTATCTTTCCGCTCTGGCTGTAGAAGAAGAAGAGACGCGAAATATTATCGACTTGTTGGCCAAGAGAACTCTTAAACGCTTTGAAAAACTGGAACATAGAGTTGCTAAAATTGAGATTTCCAGCGATCTTCAAGGCTGGCTGCATACGCTTGAAGAACGTGACTATGATGAAAAATACCCCACGGAACATATGCGCCTGTTCAGGGTGATCAATGACTTTTACGGCCTGAAGAATGACGGCTGGAATTATGACGATTTGTTGTTCATGCGCAAGGCCATTAGAATCGTGGGCCTTGACCCGAAGCGCCAAATCTCCCTCAATGTCTTTATTGACAGCCTGATAGATGAAATCCAGCGGGAAGAGGTGGGCTTTGATTCATACGGGCGGAGCATAACCCTGTATCGCCCTAAAGAAATAGGAAATTACAGTAACTTTGTGGTGGAGAACATTTCGTCCCCTGTTTTCACCTCCCTGCACGGGCTGAAAATACAATACATGGACCGCCATGATGTGGTTGAACGATTGATAAACGAGTTAAAAATATCCCCATCCGAAGCCCTAAAAACGCTTCTGCGCAGCGACATCCAAAATATGGGCGTGGACCTTGATTCTGTGTTCCCCTTGGCGGAAACCGCCATTGAAATCCTGGGCTGCCTCCGGCTGGCGGAAAAGTTGGCCGCCCCTCAGGAAACCTGGCCGCGCCTGGAGGAAAACCCCCCAGGCGCAGACCTTGGGGAGGAAGAAAACCCCAAAATAGAACTCTCCTCTCCCAAGAGCGGGCCCCATGAGCCAGAAGAACAAAAACAGACGGAGACCGTGGAGAAAAATCGGTGGGAAGCCGCCGACCTTGAAGCTAAAAAAATAGTGAAACTATCAAGGGCCGGCCAGGAAATATATGTAAAAATAAATTGGATTGATTATATCCCTCCGTTCAGAACTTCAGAAATCCAAGCCATCGCGGCCGGAAAAGCAGCCTGGCTTATTCTTAATGGGGAGAAATACGGAAGCAGAATGCTCTTCCGGAGCGTTGATGGCCATAATTGGACATCGCTGGAAGGGACCATTAAACCAGGTAACTATAAATGGGTTAAGTGTATTAATGAAACTTTTCTTCTTTTAAAAGACGACGGGAAAATATTTTTTTCAACTGACGGCTTGGCCTGGCGGGAAGCCCAAATTCCCAAGGCTCAAAGCAATATCTCCGATAAAGAGAAAATTGATTTAATATTTTTCAAGGGCCAATGGGTTTTGCATCTGCCAGAAGAAAGAAGTTTTTCTTATACGGAAAAAGGTAAAATTTGGGATTCGGATAAAACAGACTCATATTGGGCGCCAGTATTTTATCGAAGCGATTCTTTGCTTGGACCTTGGGAAAGGTGGACGGAGGCATCTTTTAATCCCAAGGGAATGGCGCTTGAAAGTTTTAATTTATTTGCCACTGACAAAACATTGTTCGCCAGGTTCAGACGGCACTATCATTATGATGTCAATAACCAGCCGATTTGGCGCAGCATTTTTTGTATTGACCATGACGGGCCGCGCTGGAATGACATTGCTTGGCGGGAAAACGAAAAAACAGACTACAAGCAATTAGATAACTATGATGATGAAATTAAAGGATTGTTTTTTTGGCAAAGCAAGGGATTTTGCGTTCATTATCATAACGGTAATAAGATTTTAATATCTGATAATGGCTATACTTGGCGATTGATGGATAATAATAATATAAAACTACCAATAAGTAATAACCAATTTTTTGAAGTCAATGATTTTTTATTACTCGCCTCAAACGAGGGGCGCCTCTATTTGACGGCTGACGGTGAGCATTTTGCCGAGATGATTCTTCCCGACTCTGGAAAATGGGAATTTTTCGCCACCAACGGCCAAGAAATTCTGGCCAGATTTGTGCGCTCAGAAAATGAATGCTTTTTGCGCCAAGGCCTCCTTATTTCCGAGGAGGCCGACGACGATAAAAGCGGCCAGGCCTCCAACAGCCCCGATGAGGATAAAAACGGAGAGGAACCCACCAGTTAGTTTCTTAAACGCCGTCTGGCAACTCATTTAAATTTTTTATTATTTAATAAAATTAGACACTTTCCCCATCCCCCGTCCTCCCCCCTAAGCGAGCGGCGTTTTTTTATGTTTGAAACGCGGACGCTTTGACCACCCGTTGAAACCCCAAAAAAATTTTCATTTTACCCGCAAAAATTTCTTCAACTTTCCAGCCTATGGAGGGTGACTGTGTTAGTCTCTTAATTAATACAAGTCGATTTTGGCCTTACAAGCAGACCAACCCAGAAAGGAGAAACGGTTATGTGGGGAAGATTGTTGATGCCGGCCTTGGGGGCCACGGCCGGGGTTCTCGGCAAGGTGTTTTTAGACGACGGTGACTTTGGAGGGTAAAAAGCAGTGAAAACTGCCCTGCCCCTCCCAAAGACAAACAGCCTAAGGAGAGAAATTATGTCATTACCACTTTTTTCGTGGCCGCCACGGCCTTTTCGAAGAGCCCCCAATGGGCCTGAATCACCGGAAATGCCGGAAAGCATGATGGAAAGCCCGAACGGCGAAAAGCTGGCCCTGCAATCAGTGCGGGTGGAGGGCCGCCTGGACGGGCTTCTTCTCAGCACGGTCATCCGCCAACACTACCGCAACGACACGGCCAAAAACCTGGAAATAGTCTACACCTTCCCCCTGGGCTACGGGAATTCCCTTCTGGGCCTCACGGTGGAGATGGCCGGTAAACGCCTCCAGGGCGTGGTCATTGAAAAGAAAGAAGCTGAGGAACGCTACGAAAAGGCCCTGGAAGAGGGCGACACCCCGATCATGGTTCAGGAGTCTTCGCCCGGGCTTTACACGGCCAATTTGGGCAATATTAAGGCCCACGAAACCATAAGCGTGGAAATTCGCTGCGCCCAGCTTCTGCGGTTCGAGCAAGACCAGATTCGCGTAAAAATTCCCACGGTCATCGCCCCCCGGTATGGCGACCCGCACAAGGACGGCGGCCTGGCCCCCCATGAAACCGACAGGGTGGACCTGGCGGCCAAGTATGCTTTCAGTGTCCGGCTGGACATTATGGGAGAAACCGCCAAGGCCAAGATCACTTCGCCCAGCCACCCCGATACGGTTATTACGGCCACGGAGAACGGCGCAAGCGTCCTCCTCGAAGCCGGGGCCATGCTGGATAGGGATTTTATCCTGATCCTGCAAGGGCTGGCCGGGCATTCCTTCGCCCTGTCCGTGCCCGATGAGGAACGGCATACGGTGCTGGCCAGTTTCTGCCCGAAACTGCCTGTAAAGGCCGACCCGGTTCTCCTGAAAATTTTGGTGGATTGCTCCGGCTCAATGGAAGGCGACAGCATACGGCAGGCCCAAAGAGGTCTGCAAACCATCATCCGTGAACTCTCCGGCCATGACTACATTTCTTTCAGCCGGTTCGGCTCTAAGGTTGAGCATAACTTCAGCCCAATGAAACAATGCGCCTCCGGCGCTCTCCAGAAGCTTTCCTCCATGGTGAAAGGCCTATCCGCCGACCTGGGCGGCACGGAAATGGAGCAAGCGGTCCTCTCCACCTGCCAGGAGGTGGCCTGGCCGAAGGAAACTTCCCTGCGCCCGTCCATCCTGCTCATTACGGATGATCTGTATTGGAGTGACGGCAGCCTGCTTCGTAAGGCCATAAAATCAGGGCACAGGTTTTTCACCATCGGGGTGGGCAGCGCCCCGGCTGAATCCCTCTTGAGGCAACTGGCCGAGAAAACGGGTGGGGCCTGTGAATTCGTGACCCCCAACGAAGACATGACGGCGGCCATAGTCCGTATGTTCCGCCGGATGCGGGTGGCCCAGACCAACAAACTCAGGATAGATTGGGGAAGCGAAGCGCTATGGCAATCCCCCCTGCCGCTCTCCATTTTCGATGGGGAAACCCTGCATCTGTTCGCTTCCTTTGCCGAACTCCCGACCCAAAAGCCCGCCTTATTGTGGGAGGCGGACGGGAAAACCGAATCGGCCAGCCCCGAGACCGTCACCGCCACGGAAAACCGGGACCTAGCCCGGCTGGGGGCCGCAGAGCGCCTGCCGGATGTCAGCAAACAGGAAGCCTTGGACTTGGCCCTGAAATACCAGTTGGTGAGCGAGCAAAGCTCCCTCTTTCTGGCTTATCTGCGGGAAGGCGAGGACAAGGTGACGGAACTGCCGCAAATACACCAGGTTCCCCAAATGATGGCCGCGGGCTCACACGGTTACGGGAGCGTTCTGATGAGCTGTGCGGTCAGTTTTTTCGTTTCCGGCGCGTGGCCATCAAAGATGTTCCAATCAAGCCAGAGCTTCACATCAAGCCCAACGCTTCAATCAAACCCTCCAGCCGCTGCCCAGACCCCGCGGGAACTTTTGGAGCAGTTTGACCGCCAGGCCCTGGCCCACCAGGATTATGCGCGGGTTTTAGGCCTGATCCGGCAGTTCACCGGCGATGTTCAGGACCTCATAACCGACTTTGCGAACCAGGAAGGGATAACCCCGGAGCAAGCCTGGGCCGTTTTTCTGGATTGGCTGGTGGCTCGCCTGGCCAATGACTACACCCTGTCCAGGCAAGGGCATCGCCTTTTGCGGTCCCAAACGAAAACCCTTGACCAGGCCCGAAGCGCGGCCTTACAAAGCTCCCTGGATCAGAGGTTTTCGGCCGTCAGCGCCGTGGCGTGGCACTAAAGCCTCAATACCGAGCTTTTCTAAACCCCAAAAACCCGGCCCGGCCTCAAACCGGGCCGGGCTTTTTTTCTTGTAATAGCCAAGCCGGGAAACACTTGGGTGAATCAAAAATTCGGCCGGGGCCGGCTTCAGGAACCAGATGGGAACAATATATTCAATTCTTGGCAAATCGGCGGACTGAAATATCCAAATCTTTGAAATGCTTAAAATTGCCAGTAAAAAGAGTCCGGCCATGATAGCTGGCGGTGGCGGCAATAATGGCATCGAAAATACCTAACCCTGATATAAATTTATAATCTTCCATATAATTTCTAGCCAGCCGGCTTATATCCTCATTGACCGGCAATATGTTGAAGCCGGCACCCGTTATAACATACTGAAGGTTTTTCAGTTCGGCTTTACTCCTGACGCCCTGAATTAATTCCAAATAGGTGATAATAGAGGTGAAACGATCTTCAACCGGAGTCGTCACTATAGCCCGGCCCGCCTCATCGTCGCCTCTATGGAACCAAATCAGGATGTCAGTATCAAAGATCATTTTGAAAGCGAGGCTTTCTGAGGTTTCCGACCCAAGCCGCCGGATTTTCCATATCAGCCCGATCCGCCCACATTCCGAAGCCAGGGAGTTTTTTCAATTCCATTAATTCTGATTCGGGAGGAGATACGGCTTCAGTCGATGGCGCGCCAGCTTCGGCCGGACGAGATAAAAGAGTATCCCCATTTTCCGCTGCTACCTGCTTTAAAGCCGTATTTAAAACTTTTTGGGCAAAATCTTCCAAGGAAAGCCCCCGGGCTTTCAAGACAGAGACGGCCCGGGCTTTAATCCTCTCGTCAATATCAGCCTGGATGACGGTTTTGGAGGACATATCCACCCTCTCTAAGTGGGCTTAATTCGCCCACCTTCTTTATATTTTTATACCACATACGGCAAGGGATTTTTGGCTTACCAACTGGTTTACCAAAATGGTTTACCAGAAACAAGAAGGGTTTCCAGCCGATTCTCGGAAGCCTTTGATTTTCATGGTGCCCCCGGCGTGAGTCGAACACGCGACACCAGGATTAGGAATCCTGTGCTCTATCCTTACTGAGCTACGAGGGCTTTTAATATTTTTAAGTTCGCCGCCATAAGCGGATATATTGCCATACCTAAACGAAAACTGTCAACCGGCCGGGACCCCGGCTCACCGCTTGGTCCACAGGTCGGCCGCCATTTCCCGTAATTTGAATTTCTGGATCTTGCCGCTGGCGGTCTGGGGGTATTGGCTCAGGGTCTTGACGTAGCGGGGTATCTTGTAGCCGGAAATCAAGGGCCGCAGGTAGGCCTTGACTTCCTTGACCGTGAGTTCCGGCCCGCCTTCCCGAACCAGGAGAAAGGCGCCCAGCTCCTCGCCGTGGAGCTTGGAGGGCACGGCCACCACCTGGGCGTCGGAGACGCCCGGCATGAGGCGCAGGTATTCCTCCACTTCCTGGGGATAGATGTTTTCGCCGGCCCGGATGATCATGTCCTTCCAGCGCCCGGTTATGACCAGGTAGCCCTCCTCGTCGAAACGGCCCAGGTCGCCGGTGTGGAGCCAGCCGTCCGGGTCTATGGTTTCCGCCGTGGCCTCCGGCATCCGGTAATAGCCCTTCATGGTCACATAACCCCGCACCAAGACCTCGCCGATCGCGCCGGCCGGCCGGTCGGCGCCGGTTTCAGGGTCCACCACCTTTATCTCCACCCCGGGCATGGGCCGGCCCACGGTCCGGGTGCGCTGGTCCAGGCTGTCCTCCGGAGTGGTCTGGGCGACCACCGGGCTGGTTTCGGTCAGGCCGTAGCAGATGGTTATGTCGCGGGCGCCCATGCGCTCAATGACCTGGCTCATGGTCGAAACCGGGCAGGGCGCGCCGGCCATGATGCCCGTGCGCAGGCTCGACAAGTCGAAGCGGCTGAAACTCTTCTGCTCCAAAAGGCTGATGAAGACTGTGGGGACGCCGTAAATGGCCGTGCACTTCTCCCGTTCCACATTCACCAGAATGTCCAGGGGCGCGTGAATATCCAGGACCACCATGGCCGTGCCGTGGTTCAAGGCGGCCATGGCCCCCAAGACCAACCCGAAACAATGGAAGAGGGGCACGGGCAGGCAGATGCGGTCCTGTTCCGTGAGGTTCTGGCGGCGGCCGATCCAATAGCCGTTGGTGACGATGTTCTGATGGGTGAGCATGACGCCCTTGGGAAAACCCGTGGTGC
>Ga0268262_10002916_pt1 | contig 19175 bp, 22 predicted proteins | sample TergutNc150P3_FD_190354 | JGI IMG/M metagenome (GOLD analysis project Ga0268262, IMG submission 190354) | Nasutitermes corniger P3 segment gut microbial community from laboratory colony in Florida, USA - Nc150 P3 (SPAdes) (version 2) | ecosystem: Host-associated > Arthropoda: Insects >...
TGGCATTTTTTGAAGCCTTGCGGGTATTAATACGCCGCCGATACTTTAGCTCTTGGCCCGAATTCCTGCAATATGTCAGGGGTAAAGATGATGGGCCTTTGTAGTTGGGGCAAATTTAGAATTGCTGCAAAAAAATGCCTGTTTCTTAACTCTAATCTGCAAAAACCGCTTGAAGATCGATTTCGCAGCCTTCAAATATTGATACCGGGGCTTTTTCGGTTTCATCGTACCCTGAAGCCAAAAAACGGCCGTTTTCAAGAGTAAAAACCTGCACGGATTTTGTTTCCGGGTCTACTATCCAGTATTCCCTTACACCGGCCTTTTCGTATTTTCGCAGTTTATAAATCCGGTCATATCTTGCGGTAGAAGAGGAGATAACCTCAATTACAAAATCAGGCGGGCCGTTACAGCCGCGCTCGTCTAACTTCTCCTGATCGCAGATCACCACAATATCCGGCTCAAAAACCGTGTCATCACTGCGGTCTTTTTTAGGAAAAAGCCTGACCCCAAAAGGCGCCGGAAACACTTTACAGGATTTTCCTTCAAGATAACTTCTGATTTGAAAAAACAATTCTCCGCTGACTCGCTGGTGCTTTGTAAGCGGAGGCGCCATCAAAACAACTTCTCCGTCATGAAGTTCCGCCCGGAAATCTTCATCCCATCCGAGAAAATCCACGTAGGTATTATTGTATTTAGGCGTAGCTTCCTTCAATAAAAGAGCCATAGCCAAAGCTTAGCTCCAAAACAAGCGCTTGACAATACCATCATATCCATAAACGATCTGCCTATGCGCCCTTTTGAAGTAGTTTCGCCGTTCCAGCCTGCCGGAGACCAGGGGGAAGCCATAACCACTCTGGCACAGGGAATTAAGGCCGGCGACAAGTTTCAGGTTCTCCAGGGGGTTACCGGCTCCGGAAAGACCTTCACCATGGCGAAGATCATCGAGGCGGTACAGATGCCCACCCTGATCGTTAGCCACAATAAGACCTTGGCAGCCCAGCTTTTCAGGGAGTTTAGGGGGTTTTTTCCGAATAACGCGGTGGAATACTTTGTTTCCTATTACGATTACTACCAGCCCGAAGCTTATGTGGCCAGCCGCGACCTGTACATCGAAAAGGACGCTTCCATAAATGACGAGATAGAGCGGCTGCGGCTTTCCGCCACCCGGAGCCTAATGGAAAGGGAGGACGTGATCATCGTGGCAACCGTCTCGTGCATCTATGGCCTTGCAACGCCAGAGGTCTACAAAAAGATGACCGCCACCTTCTCCCGCGGCGATACCATCGACGTGGACGCGCTGATTCGGCGCTTTGTGGAGCTTCAGTACGAGCGAAACGACGCTGTTCTTGAACGTGGCCGCTTCCGCCGGCGGGGAGATACCCTGGAAATTTACCCCGCTTACCTGGAAGAAGCCTACAGGGTGGACTTGGACTGGGACAAGGTTGAAAGGATACGCCGCGTTGATCCAATTTCAGGCGCGACAATCGAAGAGTTGGACAGGGCGCTAATTTACCCCGCAAAACAGTTCGTAATGCCTGCGGATATGGTGCAGAACGCAATGGGGGCAATTAAAGAAGAGCTTGCAAACCGCTACGAGTTTTTTATATCGGAAGGAAAGATGCTGGAGGCGGAGCGGCTCAAGACCAGGGTGGAATACGACATCGAAATGCTCACCGAAATGGGCTACTGTCCGGGTATTGAAAATTACTCCGCCCACCTGGCGGGTAGAAAACCTGGGGAGGCCCCGGACACCCTTATCGACTATCTGCCTGAAAGGCACCTGACCTTTATCGACGAAAGCCACGTTACCCTCCCGCAAATCGGGGCCATGTACGCCGGAGACCGCTCAAGAAAGACAAACCTGGTGGATTACGGCTTCCGCCTTCCCTGCGCCCTGGATAACCGTCCCCTCCGCTACGACGAGTTTGAGGCGCGGCTGGATAAGACGATTTTTGTCTCCGCCACGCCCGGGCCGGCGGAAAAAGAGCAATCAAAAAGGGTGGTTGAGCAGTTAATCAGACCCACCGGCCTTCTGGACCCGGAAATAGAAGTGCGTCCCAGCGAAGGCCAGATGGAGGATATTTACGGCGAGATACGAAAGCGGATTGATGCGGGCGAGCGCTCCCTCATCCTTACTCTGACCAAAAAGATGGCCGAAGACCTCACCGACTACCTTTCCGGCCTTGGGCTGCGTGTGCGCTATATTCACAGTGAAGTGGAAACAATCGAAAGGGTGGAAATACTAACACAGCTCCGCAGCGGGGAGTTCGATGTTCTGGTGGGAATCAATTTATTGAGGGAAGGCATTGACCTGCCGGAAGTGTCTTTTATAGCGATTCTGGATGCGGACAAAATCGGCTTTTTAAGGTCGCTTACCAGCCTGGTGCAAATAATCGGACGGGCGGCGCGTAACGCGGCGGGTAAGGTGATCATGTACGCGGACAGGGTAAGCGACGCCATGAAAACGGCCATTGCCGAAACCGAACGCCGCCGCGCTATTCAGATGGAATACAACGAAAAGCACGGAATTACCCCCACTACGGTTAAGAAGGCAATAACGGACATTCTGCAGCGCCACGCGGCGGAAGAAAGGGACGCCGCCGCCTCATCCGTCGAGGTGCTTAAAAAGTCCTACAATGTTATCATTCCCGCAGAGCGGAAGAAGCTTATTTCAGCCCTTGAAAGGGAAATGCTGGAACACGCCAAGAACCTGGAATTTGAACAGGCAGCCGCCATCAGGGATGAAATAAAGAAAATAAAGGAAATCGGAACTACTTGAGCCAAAAATGCCCCTTGCACAAAACAAACGAAAAGAGTAGCATTAATTTCCGCGCTGTGTTTTCATGCGCCAGGTTTTGCTGCGGTTATGTCCGAGCCCTGCGAAACCAGGGACAAGGAAGTCTATTGACTTTCAAAAGTCTGCTTCATATTAATCGGACTCCGGCAAAAACCGGAATACTTAGGAGGATCTATGAGCGCCAGTATCAGGCTCAAGAAATTCGGAACCAAAAAGCGTCCTTATTACCGCATTGTGGTAATAGATAAAAGAGCGCCAAGAGACGGAAAAACCATAGAAGAAGTGGGATACTATCACCCTGTTGAAGCGGAAGACAAGCAAATTGTCTTTGAAGCGGACAAGGTGCGCGCCTGGCTCGACAAGGGCGCTACGGTAAGCGATACCGTCCGCAGTATTCTGAACAAGAAAAACTTCTCCATAAACTAAACTATTCCAAAACCAAAACTAAATAACGGAGGAGAATCATGGAAAAAGATCTCGTTGAGTATATCGTTAAATATTTAGTTGATGACCCATCAGCGGTTAATGTGGCAGTGGTGGAAGGTGAAAAGTCTACCATTCTGGAACTCCGTGTTGCCGCCAATGATATTGGCAAAGTAATCGGCAAGCACGGCCGCATCGCCAAAGCCATAAGGACAGTTTTGCAGGCAGCCACCGCAAAGGGCGGCAAGCATACTGTGCTGGAGATTCTGGATTAGTCTGCGGACGTATTTTACCATAGGCTGTGTAGGCCCTCCTTTCGGATTAAAGGGCTTTGTAAAGGTCAAACCGCTTTCAGGGGAGACCGGCCATTTTTCTCTCCTTGAAAAAGTAACGCTTAAACGCGGCGAAAAAGAAGAAACCTGGGATGTGGCCGAAACCGTCTCCCAGGAAGGAACGGTACTAATTCGCTTTGCGGGAATAGACAACCCCGAAAAAGCCGCTCTTCTGAATGGGGCGGAAATAATCGCACCGCGGGAAAACGCCGCGCCCTTAAAAGAAGGGGAATACTATGTGGAGGATCTCAAGGGCCTTGAGGTAATTGACAGGGAAGGAAAAACCCTTGGGCACATTATCGCCATAGTGGAAGGCGGCGGCGGCAATCTGGCGGAAGTAAAGCTTCTTTCAGGCGGCACTCGGCTTGCGCCCTTCCGAAATGAGTTTTTTGGGGATGTAAGCTTTGAAAAAGGCCAAATTGTACTGCTTGAAAGCTGGGTTCTGGAATGAAATACACTGTTTTAACCCTTTTTCCTGAGATTACCGACGTCTATTTTGCCAATTCGATTATGGCAAAGGCCTTAAACCGGGGAATTATAGAGTACAAGGCCGTGAATATTCGGGATTTTGCCCTCGACAAGCACCACACCTGCGATGACGCCCCATACGGCGGAGGCGCGGGCATGTTGATGCTGGCCGAACCGCTGGACAGGGCATTGGAAGCCGTGCAATCAGGCGATAAAGGACAGCAACGGGTTATCTACCTTACCCCATCGGGACGCCCCTTAGATCAATCTTTGGCAGAGGAATTGGCGGCTGAAAATGAACTCGTCCTAATCTGCGGACGCTACGAGGGTATTGATCAGCGGGTCATTGATTTATATGTAGATGATGAAATTTCCGTGGGAGATTACGTGCTATCATCCGGGGAGGTAGCGGCCCTTGCTGTTATCGACGCGACCTACCGCCTTGTAGAGCAGGTAATAACGCCGGAGTCTTTAAACGAAGAAAGCTTTAGCGCAGGGCTTTTGGAGTACCCCCAGTATACACGACCGGAGATTTATGCTAATCTAAAAACCCCGGAAGTGTTGCTTTCGGGGCACCACGAGAATATACGGCGCTGGCGTCTTGAAAAAAGAGTGGAAAAAACACTGGCCGTAAGGCCGGATTTAATTCTGCGCGGAGAAGAACGCCTGCTCTTTGATGAAGAGACCCGTAAAATTATAGAAGAGAAACGCCGCGAAGCCGGCGAGGGGGAGAGATGAATGAGATAAAGGCAATTGAAGCCGCCCAGATGAAGAGCGAAGTAGACGATTTCAAGGTCGGTGACACCGTAAAGGTTCATTTTAAAATCGTAGAAGGCAAGACCGAACGTATTCAGGTCTATGAAGGGCTTGTGATTGCCTTTAAAAATTCCCGCTCCGGAAAAACTTTCACGGTGCGCAAAAATTCCTACGGCGTTGGGGTCGAAAGGGTTTTCCCCATACATTCGCCCAGAATCGCCAGGGTGGAAGTTGTACGCCCAGGAAAAGTCCGCCGGGCAAAACTCTACTACATACGGGAAAAAATCGGCAAGGGCGCCAAAATCAAGGAACTTATTGTTTCTCACAAGGCTCAGGCCAAAGCCACTGCTGAAAAGAGCGCACCCGCACCCGCTTCTGAATAGCCCAGAGATGGAAAATTTGCATTTATTAACCACGAACCACACTAACCAACACGAACAATAAGCCAGGTGGATTTGTCCACAGATTTCTAATTGTCGTTCGTGAGGTTCGTGGTAAAATTATTAATTGTCTGTATTGGAAATAAGTCCTATGATAACACCATCTAACACGCCTGTAAGATCAATCGAGACAGTGAAGCCTGCCGGGGCAGAAGCGCCGAAAAAGCCCGAAATCCAGGGTAAAAGCAACCCGGCTGTAGGGATAAAAAATCCAGCGATCAAAGAACAAAAAGTAAAGGCCGAAAAAACTCTCAAATCCGCTTCAGAAATAAAAAATCCCGTTCAGGGTAAGCCTGTGCAGTTATCCACCGGTAAAACCTCTCATGAATTTACCGCAGGAAAAACAATTCCCGCAAAAGAACTTTTCATCAAAACCGCCGCGAATATGGGCTTCCCCAAAGACGCGCTGAGTGTCGCCTTACTCGTCTTCGCCCGTTATTTTTCCGTTTCCTTAAGCCCGGATTTAATGAAGACCCTGCGCAGGGAAATTCTGGCTTCAGGGAAATCATCCTCGCCGGAGACTCAGGCGGAAAAATCAGAACTGGAGGCGGAAACCCTCTCCTCGCTAATTGCCCTGGATAAGGGTGTGGAACTAAGCCCGCAAGCTCTGGAGCACTATGCGCGTTTTTTCTCTTTTCCGGAAAGAAACCCCAGCCGGCAGGATGAAAAAGGGGATCTTGATCGCGATCGCGGCCAGGAAGAAAGCCCGGAGGCGGAGGAGCTGCGAATTCTAACTGAGCAACAAGGGCAAAACGACGACGTTTTGGCCTTGTTAAACCAGCTTCCCGGCAAAAACGGACAGCGCTGGCTCGTGTTCCCGTTTAGTGTTAAGGTTAAAGGTATAGAATTGCAGGTTTTCTTACGGTTGTTAAAAAAAGAACCTGTTTTTGTCGGGGAAGACGGGCATTTACATCTAATTGTTGATATTTCAGGCCCCAAAAAGCAGTGGAGGTGTTTTCTTAATAAAGCCGGTGAAGAATTCCTGGCTGACCTAAGGGTTTATCCCAGGCAGAGCCCCAGAGCAATTAAAAAACTTCAAAAAGAAGCGGAACAAATTCTGAAAGAAGGGCGGGTGTTATTTGGAAGTTTTAAGGGCTTTGACGAAATTGTGGTACGAAACGGTGAAGAAACCGCTTCCTGGGCGGATGATTTGTGTACAGAAAGCTTGCCTTCTATTGATGAAGAGATATAATGAAGAAAGCGTCGGTCATAGCTTACAATGATGAGGAAGGAATCCCCAGGCTATTGGCGAAAGGAAGAGGCCGGGAAGCAGAAAGAATAATTGCTCTGGCCAAAGAAGCCGGCATAGAAATTGTTGAAGACAGCTCCCTGGCTGCTTTGCTTGACGCCGGGGTAAAACCGGGGGATTTTGTTCCCCCATGGTGTTGGGAAGCGGTGGCTAAAATTCTGGCCTTCGTTCTCTCAAAGGAAGAGGGATGAAAAAGGTACTAGTTACGGATCTTAAGGAAGGCGTTGTTTTTTCTCAGCCGGTTTACATTGACGGACAAAATATCCTTGTACCAGCCGGGGTAGCGGTAAGAAAAAAGGACATTGCCAGGCTCAATTCATGGGGCATAGAGACGGTGGAAACCGATGGGGAACCTGTCGCGCCCGCTCCGAAAGCCAAAAAAGCTCCGGATGTAGACGATTCCAAACCTCAGGAACCGGCGAATAAAAATACGGCTGGGAAAGCGTCTGAGCCCAAGAAGAAAGCAGCCAGCATGATTTCACTTTCTGAGGTTCAGGAAAATTCGGGGGCTTACCGCAATTACATAAACTTAATTGAACGCCTGGATGAAGTCTGCAAAAACATCGCAGACGGCATCACCATGGAGGCGCGATCTATAGATAACATATCAGGACGGCTTCTGCAGTCTGTCCGCGAAGAGAGAAATTCATTCATAGGTTATATCCTGGGTGGAGAAATAAAAGGCCATGCCATGGCAAAATCTCAGGTTAACACCGCAATTTTATCGGCTATGATAGCTCTTGAAATGAAAATACAGAATCACAAGGTACTACAAATAGTAACCGGCGCGCTGCTCCACGATGTAGGAATGCTTAGAATGCCGAAGGAAATTGTGGAGAAAAGAGGCGGCCTTTCTGCATCTGAGCTTCAGCGCATCCAGTCCCACACCCTTTACGCGTACAAAATAGTTAACAAAGAGCTCCTTTACCCGGAAGAAGTAGGGCTTATCGTTCTTCAGCATCACGAGCGCTGGGACGGCGAGGGGTACCCCAGGCGTCTTTCAGGAACGGCAATTGACATCGGCGCGCGGGTCGTCTCTGTCGCCGACGCTTTTGAGGCCATGGTAAGCAAAAAACCATACCGCAATTCCATGATGGGCTACCAGGCCATGAAAAACCTTCTTTCCGATAATTTGAGACGCTTTGACCCGGATGTAATAAAAGCCTTTATCCAGACCATGGGGATTTACCCGATAGGGTCTATCATCCTTCTAAACAGCGGCGCTCTCGCAAGGGTTGTTGACGTTCAGCCAACCGCCCCGCTCCGGCCTACAATCAGAATCCTTGCCGACGAATTCGGCAATGTTTTTAAAAACGACTCAGGAGATCTGATGGATCTTCTTGTTGAAAAGAGCCTCTTCATCGCAAGAGCCGTGGATCCAAAGGAAATTGCCGAAAAAGGCGTCCAGTAAAGGCCGCGCAGGGGAAGAGGCGGCGGCTTGTTACCTTGAAAAAAAGGGCATACGGATTTTAGAACGGAATTTTCGCTCCCGCTCAGGCGAAGTTGACATTATCGCCCTTGAGGGAGAGACCGTTATTTTTACCGAAGTAAAAACCTGGTCAGCATACGGAATTGATGCCCTTGAACAGTCCCTGGACGCTAAAAAACGGCGCAAGATCATAGAAACCTCTAAGTATTTCCTTTCGTTACATCGAGAATATAAGTATATGGCTATTCGTTTTGACGTTATTTTTATCTCTCCGGATGGAATTACACATATTGCATCAGCCTTCACGGAGCGTATATGATTGCTGAAGGAGCTACAGGACTTTCCAGACTGGAAATTATACGCCAAAAGATTAATAATGAAGATTACCTTCATGAAGCCATCCAGCGGATCGCTCTGATAATAAGCAACGAGCTTCTTGATTTGCCCCAAGGAGGGAGATCTTATGAGCAGCAGCGGAAGAGCAGGCAGTGGCCGCGCTGACAAAAAAAAGCAATTCAAACGGCGGGACAATGACGCCTGGCAGGATGGCGAATATGCCGCCAACCGCGCTTCCGGCGGGGAACCCCGTTCAGGCCGCGGCCAGGCGGGCGCTCCGGTAAAGGGAAATAATAATAACTATAAAAAAAGCGGCGAAATCCGCGGGGACAGGGTTTCCTTTGTGGAAAGGCCCAAATGGATTCCCCCAAAGACAAATACAGAGCCGCTTCCGGTTTCTGAATGTCTGTGGTGCGGAAAACCTATCCGGGATATTTCATCGGCAATAGCTGACAAAGACACAGGCGCTCCGGTTCATTTTGACTGCGTAGCGGCGAGGATTGCCTTTGGAGAAAAGCTCGAAAAGGGCGATACAATTGCTTACATTGGGGCAGGCCGGTTTGGCATAGTCAGTTTCGGAAGCGCGGCAGCGCCTTCCCGCTATTTACCGGACGGTTCACCCCAGGAATCCGGCAAACAAGAAAGTCTTCCCGAGGTTCAGAACCATCCTGTCCAAAATCGCGGTTTTGTAATAAAAAAAATTATTGAATGGGAAAACAAGGATAAACGAGCGGAATGGCGCTCGGTAATCTGCGATCATTATTCGGTAACTTGATGGGAAAAAACGGAATCAAAGCCAAAAATTCCAGAGACCTAAAAACAAAAAGCAGAGGTTTTATATGATAGGTATTATCGGAGGCAGCGGTCTTGATAACCCTGAAATTTTACACAACAGCAGGGATGAAAATGTATCAACAGCTTACGGCGAGCCGTCTTCGGCTCTTAAATACGGAGACATAAACGGCGTTCAGGTGGTTCTTTTAGCCCGTCACGGAAGGGAACACACCATTCCTCCTTCCCAGGTAAATTACAGGGCCAACATTTCAGCTTTAAAAAAAGCCGGATGCAGCCATATAATCGCGACCACCGCGGTTGGTTCTCTTAAAGAGGAAATTCACCGCGGAGATCTGGTAATTATCGATCAGTTTATTGATTTTACAAAACAGCGGAAAATGAGCTTTCACGAATCTTTTGAACCGCATAACCCGGTGCACACAGCAATGGCCGATCCCTACGACAGCCGTCTGCGAAAAATTTTAATAGATGAGTGCAAGGCGCTGAATTACCCGTATCATGAAAAGGGAACGGTGGTAACCATTGAAGGGCCAAGGTTTTCAAGCCGCGCGGAGTCTTTCATGTTCCGCGCCTGGGGGGCGGACATAATCAATATGTCAATTGCCACAGAAACAGTTTTGGCGAACGAAGCCGGAATTCCCTATGCCGCGGTAGCCATGAGTACCGATTACGACTGCTGGAAGACCGGCGAAGAAAGCGTAACATGGGAAGCCATCGCCAAAGTTTTTGCCGACAATGCCGGCAAAGTAACAACCCTCTTAAAAAACATTATTCCAAAAATATAGGAACTTAATTTTTTGGTTCAACAAGCCTTGCCGTTGGAAGGATCGTCAGGCTTCCGTTTTTTCTCTGTTTTAAGCGAGTATTTATAATTGAAATTCACTTTACTTCCAAGTTTTTTTAGCATTTTGATATGAACCGCTCTTAATTCTTTGTGCCGTGGATTGCTCATCACAAGATCCGGCGCGACATGCACGATATAATCCGGGGCCTTTTGTCCGTAAAATTCAATCCCGTCTTCCGCGGCGTAAGACTTGTGATCCGGATTGGCAAGGGGGAAATCCTCTAAAAGGAGCGGCCTTGACGCGTAAAAGCGCGGTATCCCTGCGCTTGTAACCCAATAGGCAGTAAAGCGTTCTCCTGTTTCATTAAAGCGTTTGTCCCAACCAAGCAGAATGAGCCCATCCCTCTGCAGAGCCGGCCTGAAATCAAAAATTCCTGAGGGGAGAGAGCTTCCGGGAGCTGCCATATAAGACGAAGCTGAAAGGCGCTGGTTGGCATGCGGCATTTCAGATTCACGACAGGAGTCGATACTAACGCCGGAAACGGGAAAAGGGATGATATTGGATCTGCCGCTTACCGCCGGCGGAAATCCGGAATGCTCACATGCCGATGAATAACTTTTAATAACCGAGTTTGCATTTTGATAGGATGATGCAGGTATCTTTGTAAATTGATTTTCAAGCATTGATACTTCATTTACCAAATCATTCAGGTTTTTCAAAAGCCCTTTAATTTCTACAGCGATTTCATTCGAATTGAATTTTTTTTTCATTTTCTGCCCCCATTCTTACTCTGAATTTAATATAATAATTATTACTAAATCGGTCAAATTGCAGTTAAATAAAAAAGCCCCGGCTCGGCGCCGGGGCTTTTACAAAAACAGTTTTATTACTTTGCAGGTGGCTTCGGGGCCGCAGGTTTTTTTGCAGCTTTCTTGGCCGGTTTTTTGCCTGCTGCCTTCTTTGCGGGAGCCGCCTTTGCTGAAGCCTTGGCCTCAACAGCAAGCTTCTTTTCTTCGGAAGAAATCTGCTTATCCAAAGCGCCCCTTTTTGAATACAATTTTTGAAGACCAGAAACCAATTGATCAACTTTTCCCATTTCCAAATACTCCTTTGCGCCGCAGCGCATGTTTAGCTTATCGGCATTTTCATGCCATTAGATATATTCTATTTCCATTTCGATAAATTGTAAAGAGAAATAATAAAAAAATTTTAAAATTACAATTTTAAGAATATGTGACCCGTAGTCCGCGATAGCGGACAGTAAATCCATTCCTTGAAAGAGCCAACGGCGAAGCCGTTGACAATATAAAAAGTCCGCGCTAGTGTTGATCATTCGAATCATAAAGCGGACGTCATATAACGGTATTATCCAAGCTTCCCAAGCTTGTGACGCGGGTTCGACTCCCGTCGTCCGCTAATAGTCATCGTGAAAATCAAAGCGTCCAGTCGATACTTTTAGCTTCGCTATGGAGTTGTTCAGAACCGCAATAACGTAATCAATTATGCTGTCCATTTTTCTGTCCAGATAAACGCCAAAAGCCGTGTCGGATCGAATATCGGCGGCGTAGTGAATATCGGAACCGGCGGTAGCGGGAACTCCTAATTTTTTAGCGTATGCCCAGGCCAGCGCGTCAGAGAGTTGGTTGTTCCCCGAATTGGCGGCTTCCACAGCGTGAAAACATCCGTTGCAATCAGAAATGCGATTTATGTTTTGCACAGACCTAAAAGGATGCGCCAGGACGACGCAGCCCCCGCCGCGCGTAACTTCATCAAACTGTTCTCTCGGCGTCCAATCGGCGGCTTCGGGATGCGCCAAGAGCCATTCCATATCCAGACCGTAAATCAGATAATCGTTTCCGTCCAGACTTTCTTCCCAGCCAAAAAAAACATCAAGGCCCCTGCGAAGTCCTTCGTCTTTGGTAAGTTCATAGCCCCGGCAATATTCCTTCACCCATTTTTTCCAGGGAAGATTTCGATTCGCGCGGGTGTTCCCGTTAAAAAAATGATCTGTGATAATAATGCCTGAATAGCCGAGATCCAGATACCTTTGGACATATTCCCGCCCGCTGGAAACGCCGCAGCTGCTGCCCTCCCTGGTGTGCAGATGTGTTTCGTAAAGGTAAGCCATAATTATTTCCTGGCGGCAAGACGCCAAAGTTTCTTGATAAGACCGATACGCCCGAAAAGCACCCAGAAAAGCAGAACAACGACGAGAAGCGCAGGTACACCGTATAGAACGATCCCCGCAATTACAACCAGCGCCGTTGAAAAAACATCTCCGAAGGAGCTGAAGAGATCCCCAAATCTCTCAGCGAGAGTCGGCGCGGAATAAGACGCTCCCGATGGCCCGGTAATTTCCACATTAACAGTAGAATAATCTATAAGGTTAGAAAGGTTCCGCAGTTGAGTGCCTGTCCAGTCTATCTCCTGCTGCAAATCCGCTATTCTGCTTTCAACAGTCATAACCTCATCAATATTTCTGGCTTTGCTCAAATAACCCTGATAAGTATTAAGCAGCTCGCGCTTTACAGCGAGCCGCCCCTCAAGGTCATAGTAACGAAGAGTAACATCCTCGGTATTTTCTGTGCGCCTTGTTACCCTTCCCAGACCGGCCAGTTCTGCCAGCATTGCGTCATATAAATCTGAAGGGACTCTTATGCTGTAATTGCGGGAGTTTTCGTAAATTGTAGTTGAAGCCGGCCAAGCGCCGAATTTATTCATTAACTCTGATAAAGGTTTTTCCGTCGCGGCAGGATCATCTACCCTTAAACTAAGATACGCGCTTTTTGTAAGCTTGCGGCTTTGGCCAGCGATTTCCGTCTGAGCTAGATTTTCTTCACGATAGGCAGAACCTCCGGCCTCCATCTTGGCGGTCTCGTTGTATTCCGCGGCATAATCCGCTGTAGAAAACGCGGCTCTCTGCGCTCCATAGGACGCGGCAGACGCGGCTTTGTACCCATTACTACAGGCGCATACCAGAAAAAGCGTAAGTAAACCAGATATAAATAACCGCTGATTAATTAAGCGAAGAAAAATAAAAACCACAGCTAAGAACCGAAGGTAGGACACAGAGTAACACAGAGTTTTTACAAAATTTTTTCCTTTCTCTCCGTGAAACTCCGTGAGACTCCAAGCTGTTCGGTGTAGCCGAACAGCAGAACTCCGTGGTAAAATTTCTAATGTTGATTTATTAAGTAGTTCTTTAATTGTGTTCATTTAAAATCCTGCAATATTCTATTATTTTTTTATGATACATTCTAGCCGGTATTAACAATTCAATAAAATTCAATAATAAGTAATCCTGTAATCCGCGGTAACGCTAAAACCGATTTTTCGGTAAACTTTGCATGCGGCGGAATTGCGCTTTTTGACAAAAAGGGAAAGCCCTTTCCCCTGGGCTAAAAGCCCTTCGGCAAAAACAGCTGTCATCTTTGAGCCGATGCCAAGGTTCCGGCAGTCAGGGCGCACATACACTCCGCCTATCTGGCAGCGTGTAAAGGATTTCGCGCTGGTGTTTATCTTTCCCACAACCCTGCCGCCCAGCTCCGCCACAAGAACCTGTTCCCGCTCAATGATGTTCCGAATATTTAACCGGGCAGCCGCGGGATAAAAAACCGCGTTTGCGGGAAGAACTTCCTCCTGCTCGTAAGCGGCTTGAAGCGCAAAAAGAACATCCTCGTCTTTGGGCATGGGAGGACGCAAGGTAAGAGAGGCAAGGCCTGCCTTTTGAGTTCCGTACTTTATCGCGCCGTCCAGGTTCATAAGTTCGTATTCAATCCTCTCGGCAGCGTAATAACCCTGGTCTTCCATAAGGGTTTCCAGGCACTCGGCGTCCTCCCGAAGGCCTTGGAGGGCATGAATGTAAACTTTGCCAAGAAAACGGTTTAGAAAACGGGGCGCGGGAATTTGCGAGTTTTTATCAAACACGGGGAAAAGAGTTTGGCGGCTGTGAATAAGCAAGGCCGAGATTTCACCTTCCGCCCCCGGCATATACCAGATGTGATCGCGGCTTTCTTTCATACTTAGAAAACGCGCTGACGCGCTGACGCAGTATTTTTCCCTTTCTCTGAGAAATTCTTCCGCTTTATGACGCTCGTTTTTTAAGACCTTATGCCAGCGGTTGAGCTTTTTTCCTGGCCGTATACTCATCACTCTAGTTTCCGGATAAATAGAGCATATTCAGCGTGAAAGGGAGTTTCCCTTCTCCTTTTATCCTGCCAAGTATGGCCGAAAAGCCCGCTATAAACGATTCCGGGGCGTAACTATAAACCGCAACCGCGCCATCCGCCCAGGGCACTTCGTCAATATAAGCAGGGCTCAGCACTGAAAAGACAATCACCCTTTTATTTAAGCTCCTGAGTTGCTGGAGTATTCTTATTCCGGCTTTGTTTGAAAGACAGAAGATCACAGTATCAACATTCCTGGCATAATAAATAATGTCCGCAGAGGCCTGGTTAGTATCGTAAAAGTATGTAAGCGCTCCGGGAAAGGCTTTTCTCCCGTAAGTGAAAAAATCAGAAAAGTTCCCCGCCAGAAGCACACGGCCTGCCTTCTCCGCGCTAAGGGGAAAAACTTCTTTGCTATTCACGAGGGTAACGCTTCTGGCTGCCAGGCCGAGAAAAAAAGCTGTCCCTTCGGGGTCTACCAGACCGTCATCTATCTTTTTTAAATCGGGAATATATGGAACTTTTTTTTCTCCGCGCAAATATTCCAGTTTTAAAACCAGACTACGGCGGCAGGCGTCCCGTACACGTTCCCGGAATTCCGGCTCATCCCTCATGGAAGAAACCAGATATGTCCATACGCTGTCGTTAAGGCTTGGGGTTTTTGAAAACATGATGATATCGTTGCCGGCAAGAAGCGCCTGCTTTGCGGCGCGCGAAAGGCTTCCTGCAAATTCTGTGGCCCCGTTCATCATCAAGTCATCAGTAATTATAAGGCCTTTGTAAGAAATTTTGTCCCGTAAAATATCCTTCAAAAACCAGGTAGAAAGAGAAGCGGGTGTCGCGCCGGCCTGAGTATTCGGAAAGGCCAAATGCCCGCTCATTATCGCGGGGAGTTCTTCTTTTGCAAGAAGCCTGTAAGGGAGCAGCTCCCTGTCCCAAAGCAAATCAAACGAAACGTAAATTTTCGGCAGCACCCCGTGGGAATCCAGATCGGTGTCTCCGTGGCCCGGGTAGTGTTTTGCCGTGGCAATAACTCCCATTTCCTTGTGGCCTTTCGCGAAAGCCGCTCCAAGGATACCCGCCTGCACAGGATCGGAACCGAAAGACCTGGGACCGATCAAAGTTGAATCCCGGTTCGTGTAAAGATCCACGCTGGGGGCGAAATTCATGTTGATACCCAAAAGGGACAGTTCCCGCCCTATGTAGTACCCCGACCAGTAAGCGTCCATCGGCCTTCCTGACGCGCCTATGGCCATGTTCCCCGGAGTCTCACTGGTCGCGCCTTTTACATGGCGCACAAGCCCTCCCTCCTGATCCGTTGCCACAAAAAGGGGGATGCCTAATCCTGAAGCCAGGGCGTTCTTTTGCAAATCGCCGACCGTCTGCGCCAGTTTTCGCGTGTCCTCGGTGTTCCAGCCGAAAATTTTCACTCCGCCGATATTGCGGCTTCGTATCCAGTCCAGAATTAAGGGGGAAGGCTCGGCCCCTACCCAGCCCAGCATAAAGGTTTGAGCCAGAGCCTGCTCGTCGCTCATCTCGTTTGTTAGGCGCAACGCAAGTTCATTTATATCGCCCGGATCGTTAAAAGAAAGGGAGAATACCGGAAGCGAAAGAAAAAGTAAAAATCCCAACAGTTGAAGCTTTTTCAATAAATCTCGCCTTTTAGACTGTCGATGTAAGCGGCGGCGCAATGAGCGGCCACAGCGCCGTCAGCGGCGGCGGTTACCACCTGCCGGAACGGCGTTATTCTTACGTCTCCTGCGGCGAAAAGTCCGGGCACGGAAGAAGCCATCTTTTGATCGGTAACAATATAACCGGCTTCATCCAACTCAACTTTAAGGCCGCCATCGGCCCCCGAAACCAGAGAAGTCTGCGGGACGATTCCGGTGAAAATAAAAACCGCGTCGGCGTTCTCTTCGGCGGATGTACCGTTTTCTTCCAGTAAAACCGAAGTAACCTTGGCTCCGCCCCGGATTTCCCTCATTTCTGTGTTGAAGCGTACGCTAATATTCGGGTTGTGAAGTACGCGATCCGCCAGGGCTTTTTGGGCGCGAAATTTATCCCTGCGGTGAATTAAGATCACCTGATTGGATAAACGCGAAAGGTACTGAGCCTCGACACAAGCCGTATCCCCGCCGCCTACCACAAAGATTTTTTTGTTCTTGAAAAAAGGGCCGTCGCAGGTGGCGCAGTAAGAAACCCCTCGGCCTGAAAGTTCCTTTTCGCCGGGGACGCCAAGCGCGCGGTGTTTTGCTCCGGTCGCGATAATTACCGCTTGAGCTTTTAGAGTTTTGCCGCCTGCAAGGGCGATTGTAAAAAGATCGCCTTCTTTGTTTAGGGTTTTTACATCTTCTGTTAAGATTTTTGCCCCAAAGCCCTCGGCCTGAAGGCGGAGATCCTCGCTGAATTCAAACCCCGTCTTACCGGGGGCAATGCCGGGGTAATTTTCCAGCGCGTCTATATACAAAGCCTGTCCGCCGGGAGAAAGCTGTTCCAGCGCCAGGACAGAAAGGTTTGCCCTTGCGCCGTACTGGGCGGCTGTAAGCCCGGCAGGCCCTGCTCCAACGATGACTAAATCGAGAACTAAATCGGCGTCTGTACCTGACAGCATTGCTCATTCTACAAAGCTTCAGTCTAATTATCAACCGATACCCTATTCCAATAATCCAAGGCGTGATATAATACAATGGGATTATTTAATAATGGAACAACAGACCAATACCTTCGGTAGAAAAATTTTTCTTCTTTACCCTCATAGCGTTATCCGCGAAGAGATGCTGGATTGGCTTATTATGGCGGGTTACGAGGCTTATACTCTAACGAGCGAAAGAAAGGCCATAAAGCTCATGGAAAAATTCCCCGGCTCGATCCTGTTTATTAATATCGACGAGGGCCTGAAAGAAGATGAATGGGAAAAATTCATTCGCAGCGTTTTGGAAGATCCTAAAACCAAGGACACCCTCCTGGGAATTATGTCTTACAACCAGGATCAGAAATTGATGAAGAAGTATTTAATGGAACTGGTTCTTCCCTGCGGTTACGTTCAGCTTAAGCTTGGGTTCGAGGAAAGTAAAAATATAATCATCAACGCCCTGAATGCCAACAAAGCCCAGGGCCGGAGAAAGTACATAAGAGCGAACTGCGAGGCTGATGCAAATGCCATTATGAACTTCAAAGATGACACGGGTCTGTGTCAAGGAAAGATTCTTGATATAAGCTCGACAGGAATAGCGGCGAGGATACTAACTCAAACTGACCTGCCCCCCAATTCATTTATCAAAGATGTGCAGTTAAAACTCCGCGGCAGTCTTCTGCTGTCGGACATGGTTGTCATGGGCCACCGAATGAACGACAAAACAGTTTATGTAATGCTCTTTGCTTCCAAATTATCCGAGGACGATAAGCTTATTATCCACCGTTACATCAAGCAATGCCTGCAAAAGTACATGGATACCCTAAGAGTCTAGTCAATTCCTGCGGCTTTTCTTGCGCGCTTAACCGTGGCCGCGGCAATGGGCCTGGCCCGTTCGGCTCCCTTCGCCAGGATTTCATCAAGCTCCTTGGGGTTCGCCATGAGCTCTTCATACTTCTGCCTTTTTGGGGCAAGTTCGCGGTTTGCCACTCTGAAAAGCTCTTCCTTCGCGTCACCCCAGCCCATGCCGCCTGCGCGAAGGCGTGAAGCCAGCGCGGCCTGCTCGTCAGGGGCGGCAAAGAGCTTGTAATAGGCGTATATCTGAGAGGCGTCGGGGTCTTTCTTTTCTTCCACGCCCTGCGAATTTGTTACGATACGCATAATGGTTTTGTGCAGTTCTTTTTCGGGCGCAAATAGCGGGATGGTGTTGCCGTAGCTCTTGCTCATTTTCCGGCCGTCAAGGCCCGGCAGTACCGCTACTTCGTCCTGTATCGCCGGCTGAGGCACTTTTAGAACCTGACCGTAGTTGGCGTTAAAAGCCTGGGCAATGTCCTGGGCTATCTCAATGTGCTGCTTCTGATCTTCGCCAACCGGAACAACATCCGAATCAAAAAGAATTATGTCCGCCGCCATAAGCGCCGGATAGGTAAAAAGCCCCATGTTGATACCGGCGTCGGGATCGTTGCCCTTTTCGGTGTTTGCCTGTACCGCGGCCTTGTAAGCATGAGCCCTGTTCAAAAGGCCCTTTGTGGTAGAAGCCATGATTATAATGGTAAGCTCAAAAACCTCCGGAATAGAGCTCTGGCGGTAAAAAATGACCTTTTCAGGATCAAGCCCCGAGGCTATCCAGCCAGCGGCCACTTGCCTTATGTTATTGTTAAGCTCTTTTGGATCCTTTACAGAGTTGAGGGAATGATAATCCGCTATAAAATACCGGGCGTCGTATTCTTCCGCAAGACGCAGCGCCGGTTTTATTGCGCCGAAGTAGTTACCGATGTGAAGTTCGCCGGTGGCTTGAATGCCGGTAAGAGAAATTTTCTTCATAATGAAGGTAATTTATAGGTTTAATGGGGCTGTGTAAAGAGGAATAAAGACCTTAATTTATACAAATAAAATTCGACTAAGCTCGAAGCCGCCGTGCAAATCCCTGTCGCGGGCTAGAATTGGAGACCGCTTTCGCGGTCAATTATAAGAGTGGCCTCTACTTACGCAGGCTCTGGCCTACCGCAGACCTTCGGTCTGACGGTTCTGTAGGGCCATCTTTCTCACACGCCGTGCGCCCGACGTCAAGGCTTTGCGCGGCGGCTTCAGATAAGCGAAGAGTTATTTGGATAAGAAAGATTTTACATTCGGCAATATTTTGCATTTCACCAAATTTGTATATTCACATCAATTGCTTTGTCAGAATTCAAAACACTTGATAACATTAGAATACCGTGCTCAGTAAAAGCGTAAGGTTTGTATTTTCTGGTATCATTGCTAAAGGTCGCAAATTGCGACCTTAGATTATTCCATTATTCATTGATCTAAGAAATACGGAGGAATGGTTCAGGAACCTGTCAGAAGCAAGGCAGGGTATTCAGAGGAAGCCCTTAAAAACGCGTCTTTGATATGTCTGTTGATATACTCAATCATTATCTGCTCTCGGCTAAAATCGGTTCTAGTGTACTGTAAAATACAAATGTCAAAATGATTTTGCCTTATTAATTTTTGCAAGAATCTCTTCTGGTGTTTTTGTCCAGGTAAATGAACGCCCTGACTTGTTCCATGTCTTGATGTAATCTTTT
>Ga0268262_10002917_pt1 | contig 19173 bp, 15 predicted proteins | sample TergutNc150P3_FD_190354 | JGI IMG/M metagenome (GOLD analysis project Ga0268262, IMG submission 190354) | Nasutitermes corniger P3 segment gut microbial community from laboratory colony in Florida, USA - Nc150 P3 (SPAdes) (version 2) | ecosystem: Host-associated > Arthropoda: Insects >...
GGGGGGGGGGGGGGTATTATATTGTTATCTTTGGGAGTTATTAAACCGGAGTTTTGAAGGAGCATATAGGCGAAAACTAAGGTCATTTTAGATATTTTAACACATTTTTACTTGTTTTATCAAGAAAAAAATGCGATTTTTATTTTTTTGAAATTTTATCTTTTTACAAAATACCGAAAAAGAGCGCATTGATTCAATAGTATAAGATTCTATAATCGTTTATTACGGTGAAACCAAGACCTGAATAAAGGCGGCGGGCTGAGGTATTTGTCTTTCTGACAAAGAGCGTCACTCCCCTGCCCTCAGAGATTAGGGAGGAAATAAACTCATAAGCCATACGGCGGCCTATTCCCTTGCCGCGAAAATCGGGATGGACATAGACGCCGCCTATCTGATACCTGGTAAAAGAGACTCCGCTGACATTGATCTTCCCGATAAGCCGCCCGTCAATTTCCGCAGCCAGCGCCTGCCCCTTGGCTATTATATTAAAAAGGTTTACACGACTTGCAGCCGGGCTGAAAGTTGAGCCTTTGGGCAGCACTTCTTCCTTCTCGTAACCCGCTTGTAACGGCGCCATAGCGTCGATATCCGTCATTACGGGCGTTCTTAATACAAGATTTGAATAATCGGATAAATTTTTTCCTTTTTTGGGAGGAGAATCAAGAGCCATAAGTTCGTAGTCTATTATCTCTTTTGCCTTCCAGCCGTTTTTGCTTAACTCGCCTTCTAAAATAATAACTTCGTTTTTCAGCCCCTGTACCGAATGAATTTTTCCGGAAGGAAGGCAGCCTTTTTTTAAAACTAAATCGGTTAGGCCGCATAAAACCGGCAATATGTTGTTTTTAAAATTTATTAATAACGCATGAATCTCTTCTTTTTCGCATAACGCCCATATATGATTATTTCCTTCTTGCGCAATAAATTTCGCGCAGGCGTTGACATAATTATTTTCAACATCCTTCAGTAATTTTTCAACGCGCGTAAAATCACTCTTTTTAATTTTACGCCAGAAAAAACAATCACTCATAGGGAAGTATGCCCTGCGCGGGGATTTTGCCGGTTATCGCCGAGAAACCGGCCGCAAAAGACGCTGAAGCGTAACTGTACACCGCTACCGCGCCCGTAATCCAGGGGACGCTGTCAAGGAAAGCGGGGCTTAAAACAGAAAGAACTATCACTCTTTTATTTAAGCGCTGCAAATTCTTAAGTAAATACAAATCATAACTGTCTGAAAGACAGAAAATTATCGTATCCGCGTTATTCGCATAATACGAAATTTCACCCGGTTCCGCCCCATTGTAATAACGAAAAACTAAAGCGTTGGGAAACGCCGCTCTTCCGTTAGTAAAAAAATACGGATATCTTCCCGCTAAAAGAACGCGCCCCGCGTTCTCTCTTGTTACAGGAAAGACAGAATTTGCGGGAACGGGCTTTACTATAGTTACGCTTCGCGCGGCAAGATTCATGAAATAAGCGGAAGCTTCCGCGTCGGGCAATCCTCTTTCCACTCTTTTTAAATCGGGAATATACGTTACTTTTAAATTGCCGCGCAGGTAAGTTAATTTTAACTCCAGCACCCTGCGGGCTGAGGCTCTTACATATTCGCGGAAATCTTTTTCGTCCCTCATTGAATTAATCAGGTAGACCCACACAGGATCAAAAAGAGCGGGCGTATTTGAAAACATAATAATATCGTTACCTGCAATAATAGCCTGTTTTGCGGTACGGGGCAGCGTACCCATAAAGGTCGTCGCCCCTATCATCATTAAATCGTCGGTTACCACGACTCCCTTAAAACCTATTTTGTCGCGTAACACATCGCGCAGGAACCATGAGGAAAGCGAGGCCGGCGCGGCGCCCGCCCTTGTCAGCGGGAACGAAAGATGTCCGCTCATTACGGCGGGAAGCCCTTCGCCCGCAAGCATACGGTAGGGAACAAGTTCCCTGTTCCAAAGAGCGTCAAATGATATTTCAATTTTTGGCAGAATCCCGTGAGAATCAAGACCGGTGTCTCCGTGGCCGGGATAATGTTTCGCTGTTGGAATAACGCCGGAAGCAAGCTGTCCTTTTACAAACGCCGCTCCAAGGATTCCCGCTTTTACAGGATCGCTTCCAAACGCCCTTGGCCCTATCAGCGTTGAAGAGTGATTTGTAAAAAGATCGACGGTGGGGGCAAAATTCATATTGATTCCAAGAAGAGCCAGTTCCCTGCCTATGTAGTAACCTGACAGATACGCGTCACGGGGATAACCTGACGCGCCAATCGCCATATTTCCCGGCGTATCGCTTGTATTTCCCTTGATATGCCGAATCCATCCTCCTTCCTGATCTGTGGCTATAAGAAGCGGAATGTTAAAAGGGCCGTTTAAACTTGCGGCCTGTAAAGAGCCTATAGTCTGCGCAAGCCTATGCGTGTCAGAAGTATCCCAGCCAAATATTTTTACTCCGCCTATATTTCTCCGGTTAATCCAGTCAATAATTAACGGGTTTGCTTCTTCTCCGATCCAGCCAACCATAAAAACCTGAGCCAGAGCCTGTTCGTCAGTCATGGCGGTTTCAATCGCGGCGGCAAGCTCCGAAGGAGCGCCTGAGTCGTTAAAACTCAGGGAGAAAAGATTTGGCAAAGAGCCAAATAAAGAAAAAAGAAAAGAGAAAAGAGAAAAAAGGAAGAATGGCTTATTATTTTTTATTTTTTCTTTTTTATTTTTTATTTTCATCTATGTACTCCGATGCGTTATGCGCCGCAATTGCGCCGTCGGCGGCGGCTGTTACTACCTGGCGGAAAGCGCCGGATCTTACGTCGCCTGCGGCGTAGAGGCCGGGAATATTAGCCGCCATTTTTTGATCCGTGATAATATAGCCGCTTTCATCAAGTTTGACGTTTAATTTGTTACCTGCAACAAGTGAGGACTGTGGAACGGTACCGGCAAAAATAAAAACAGCGTCTGCATCTTCTCCATGCGTTTCGCCTGTTTTTGTGTCGGCTAACACGACAGATTTTACTTTTTTTTCACCATTAATTTCTTTAATTACCGTATTAAAACGCACTTCAATATTAGGGTTTTCAAGCGTCCGCTTTACAAGAGCTTTTTGCGCCCGAAAACTGTCACGGCGGTGCACCATCACAACCTTGTCCGTAAGACGGGAAAGGTAGCGCGCTTCATCACAGGCGGCGTCCCCTCCCCCCGCTACAAAAATTTTCTTATTCCTAAAAAAGTTACCGTCGCAGGTGGCGCAGTAGGAAACTCCCCTTCCCGTAAATTCTTTTTCTCCCGGCACATCCAGTAACCGCGGTTTTGCCCCCGTCGCGATAATGACGGCTGTTGCAGCACGCGTCGTACCGTCTGAAAGACCGACGGTAAAAATATCGCCGTCTTTATCCAGCGAATTTACTTCTCCGTAAAAAAATAAAGCGCCGAATGATTCCGCCTGCCGGTGCAGATCCATTGCAAACTCGTAACCTGTTTTGGGCCCGTAACCTTCACCGCCGACATTACCGGGGTAATTTTCAAGCGCGTCAATAAGCAATGCCTGCCCGCCTACGGACAACTCCTCTATAACAAGAACCTTTAAATTAGCCCTTGCCCCGTATTGGGCCGCGGTTAATCCCGCAGGACCCGCGCCCACTATAATAAGATCAGTATCAACCGTAGACATCTTCTCTCCCAACCATGTACTTTTTTAGCTATTTATTTTATATTAAATTGTGAGCTTAAAACCGTCAATTACGCCTTTCCTTATTTTAGCGATAATTCTCAGTTTCTCCGCGAAAATTCAGGCGCAAAACGCTTTTCCGCGCATTGAACCGGATTTTAAAGCCCTTGATTACTACCGCCTGGGAATGAAATCCGGTTACTCATGGCAGGAACTTGCCGAGATAAGCCTTTGGTCGTCAGGAGACGCATCACTCTCAGGCATGGAAAAAATAAAAACAACCGTCGGCGCGTTAAATAAGGCTATTAACCCCGCTTCTTCCGGCATGGAGAAAGCGGAATTTATCCTCGGTTACATGCATAAGAACATATTAAAAACATATTCACTCTACCAGACAAGATTAGACACCCTGCTTTCAAATGGAAGGTTTAACTGCGTCTCATCCGCCGTTTTATATGTCATCCTGTGCAAATCGGCAGGGATAAATACAAGCGGGGTTATGACAAAAGACCATGCGTTTGTGATGGTTCATATTAGCGGACAGGATATTGACGTAGAAACTACAAACCCTTTTGGATTTGATCCGGGAAACCGCAAGGAGTTTCACGACTCAAGCGGAAAAATTACAGGCTTCGCGTATGTGCCGCCGCAGAATTACCGCGACAGACAGACGATAAATCAAATAGAACTTGTCTCATTAATTTTGAATAACAGGATCAGCGAGTTTGAAAGATCGAATAACTTTGCCGCTTCCGTTCCCCTTGCCGTTGACCGCGCCGCGCTGCTTTTAGGCGATTCATATGCCAATACTTCCGGAATTTCAACATCCGAATTTTTATTTATTGATCCAAGAAAAGACCTCATGGACAGATTGTTAAATTACGGCGCCTCCCTTTTAAAAAGCAACAAAGAGGAAGAATGTATCCGCTGGGCTGTTTTCGCCTCTTCAATGTATCGCGACACTAACCGCTGGCAGGAGTTGTTTCTTGCGGCTGTTAACAACAGGATTTCAAGTTTTATAAAAGAAAGAAAAATATCCGAAGCGCGAGTTTTTCTTGATAATCAAAAGATCCATATAACCGACGCCAATTACTCCCAACTTGACGCGCTGATTGTAGACGCTGATATTTTAAACAGAGCCAATAATTTTAAAACCAGAGCCGAAGGAGACGAAATTATTGCCGACATTGAACAGGCGCGTAACAACGGCAGATTAAACGAAAAGAGAGCGGCGGAATTATTAACTTACACTATTCAAAAGGTAGCGATGACTCTAAGCGCCGCCCCTCTCAGGGATTGGCGCGCCGCTATCAGTTACCTGGAGAACGCCCTTTCCAAATACGGAGCAAACCGCGACTTGGAACAATCCCTGCGCACATACAAAAGCAATCTTGCCGCGGATTACCACAACCGTTTCGCCGCAGAGTGGAACAAGAAAAATTTTGAAGAAGCCGAACGCATTTTAAATGAGGGACTTAATGAGTTTCCCAATGACAGGCAGTTATTAAGCGATAAACAAATTATTACTAAGCAAGGTCGGTAAGGAATATTTTACAAAAGACCTCACGCAGAGGCGCAAAGGCGCAGAGGACGCGAAGCTCATGTCCGATAGCTCATTATTGATAAAGATATATTATTTTAATAACAAATCTTGAAGAAAAACGAGAGTCCCTCAAACAACAACTCTGCGTCCTTTGCGCCTCTGCGTGATAAAATTTGGGAATAATGCTTTGTAAATATTTAGCCTTTACATTCTACCAGTTCATGTGGTTAGTGGTAAAAAATTTTTATTTTTTCGCGTAATAATTAATTAAACAGCCGTCTATTAATATCTGCCGCTCAGCGTCCGTAAGTCCGCCTAAAGCGGTTTTTATCTCTTTAACGGTTTCACCTAACACAAAGCCTGAGATTGTCTCTTTTTTGTCTTGAACGGCGGACTTTATTCCCGGAAAGAAAATATAATCGCCGTTTGAGAAGGCGGTTTCATCGGTAATAAGAAGCGGCAGAATTCCCCAGTTGATAAGGTTTGACCTGTACCTCTTTGTCGCGTATTCAAGCGCGAAATTTGCGCCGCCCCCCAGTACTCGCTGGCAGGAGGCGGCCTGCTCCCTTGCGGAACCGTCTCCGGGCTTGCGGGCAAAAATTGCGCTTGCTATGCCGATATTGGAAAGCCCAACGCCTGAACAGCCTTCAATGCCCTGGATTTTTTTCAGTACCTTTTCCAGTTCGCCATCCGCTTTCCCGTTACTCCTTTGCTCTTCAAGAGTTTGCACTTCTTTCGCCCGTTTTACATAATTCGGGTCTTTGCGGCTTAGAGTGAACTCTGCCAGTTTTAACGGGTTTGAACGGTAAGAAGAAGTTTCCCCGGACGGGATAAGTTCATCGGTGGTGGTAACGGAGTCGGTAATAAAAGTTACCACTTTTAATAAAAGGTTTTCAGGAAGCGCGGGCATTTTTGGCCAGTCTTTTATATTGGGACCGAACTTTAATTCATTTTGCGGTTTTGGGTTTCCCGCGCCGTTGTACACGCGCTTGTCGTAAATGCTCTTGTCAAAAAAGAATTTGTACTTGCCGTATTTCACGTCAATGTCTGTTGCGGCGGTAATTTTTCCGCCGTTAATCGCGGTCGCGGCAATTGAGCGCGCGTCCATAAGAGCGACAGAAGCAATCTGTCCGTCATTTGGCTTGGAGCCTTCGCGGTTGGGGAAATTGCGCGTAACGTGGCGGATTGACAGTTCGTTATTGGCGGGCGTATCTCCCGCGCCGAAACACGGACCGCAGAAAGCTTCGCGCACAAGGACTCCCGCTTTCATAAATGTTTCCACAGCGCCGTTTTTCACAAGCTCAAGATAGGTAGGCTGGCTTTCAGGATACACGCTCATTGAAAAATTGCTTTTTCCCGTTGAGTGTCCTTTAATAATGTCAGAGGCGGCCATAATGTTGGAAAAAATGCCTCCTGAACAGCCGGCGATTATCGCCTGATCAGCCCATACTCCGCCGTCATGGCATTTAACGCCAAGATTCAGGTTTAAGCCGGTCTCCTTGTTTTCCTCTTCTATTTTTGCGAAAATATCTTTCGCATTTTTTTGCAGTTCTTTAATCGTGTAAACGTTACTGGGATGGAACGGGAGCGCGATACACGGCTCAATTTTTGATAAGTCAATTTTAATAAATCCTTCGTAGTAAGCGACGGCGGCGGGCTTGAGTACTTTATAATCGCCTCCCCTGCCCCGCTCTTTAAGATATGTTTTTACCTTGTCATCGGTTTTCCAAATTGACGACCAGCAGGCGGTCTCCGTCGTCATCACGTCAATTCCGTTGCGGAAATCAACCGTCATTTTATCAACGCCGTCTCCGATAAATTCAAGGGCCTTGTTTTTTACATAACCGTTTTTAAAAACTACCCCAATAATCGCAAGCGCAACATCCTGGGGACCAATTCCCTTTGCGGTCTCCCCTTCAAGGTAAATCCCTATTACGGGAGGGGACGGCATATCGTAAGTTCTGCCGACAAGCTGTTTCGCGAGTTCTCCGCCGCCTTCGCCGACCGCCATGGTGCCAAGCGCCCCGTAACGAGTATGGCTGTCAGAGCCCAGAATCATCCTGCCGCAGGCGGCCATCATTTCGCGGTTATAACTGTGAATGACGGCAAGGTGGGGCGGCACATATACGCCGCCGTATTTTTGCGCGGCGGAAAGAGCGAAAACATGATCATCCTGATTAATCGTTCCCCCGACCGCGCACAGGCTATTGTGGCAGTTGGTCAGTACATAAGGCATGGGAAACCGTTCCATCCCGCTTGCGCGGGCGGTTTGAATTATTCCCACATAGGTAATATCATGGGATGTAAGGGAATCAAATTTAAGGCGCAGATTCTGCTCATCACCACTGTTATGGGCGGCTAAAATACCGTAAGAAATCGTCCCCCTTCGCGCCTGCTCTTTGGACGAATTTACCCCGCGCCGCGCCAATTTTGCCGCCGCATCCCCATCATCGTTAATTATCTCTTTTCCTTCAATTAAGTACACTCCGCCGTTAAAAAGCTCAACCATACAATCCCCCATCAACATGATAGTATAATTTTATTGACGATTTGCCAATATCATGATTTAATATATATATGGCTACACCACTTGAAGAATTAGACCTTCACTGGAAGGAAGAAGACCCAACCTTAGGTCTCATGTCTGAAGGCATGCAGTGCAAGGACATGAACGATATTATCGAGCGTATTTCCAAAGTAAAAGATACCGTTAAAAAAATCAGCTTGAAAAACCAGCCGGTACTTACGGAAGTCCCCGATATTTTTAAGGAATGCGAGCATCTTGAAGAACTGAATCTTTCGCACACTAAAATCACTTCAATTCCCGAATTTATTTTTACTCTGCCCAACCTGCGCGTTCTATCCTGTTGCTGCAAGGGGCTTCCCAAGGCGCCGACAGGTCTTGCCAAAGCGCAAAAACTGGAAAAACTGCACATAAGGATCAATGAAAACTGGAATTTTCCCGTAGATATAGCGTCATTAAGCGAACTCAAAGTCCTTAAGCTCGACATTTATTCTTCAGCGGCGTTTATAAAAGATTTAAAGAAATTAACTAAACTTGAAGAGTTGACATTGTCAATAAAATATGAGAGCGGGGCGGCTCTAAATCTGCCTGATTCTTTTATAAATCATAAGGCATTAAAGAAGGTAAGCATTACTGACATTGTTTACAAGAACTATAAAATTCTGGATTTTGAAAAGACGATGCACATACTTTCATCATGCCCTGAACTTCAATCTTTAACGCTTTTCGGTTTAATGATTAAGAAACCTGATAACCTTTCAAAACTTACCGGTCTTAAAGTACTGGAACTGCGGCATTTAAAGGTAGAGGGAAAAATTTTTGATTCGATAAAGGATTTACAAAAACTTGAAAAACTTGATATCCTTGGCAGTGAATTTGGCATAACTGAATTGCCCGACATATTCGGCAACTATGGCGAACTTCGTTCTTTTTCGTTTGCCGGCAACTTTGTGCGGAAACTTCCGCCGTCACTGTTCCTTTTAAACAATCTTACAACGCTGGAAATAGGCAGCACGGGAATTTCAATAATAGATGAAAAAGTCGGGAACCTTAAAAATCTGACAGGTCTTCAAATTTACGACAATATGCTGGAAAAACTTCCCAACAGTATTTTCAACATGCCTAAACTTGCCGTTTTGAATATCGAAGAAAACTTTTTCAAACCGCAGGATATAGCCGCCATAAAACAAAAAGTCGGCGACTTAAACAAGAAAGGCCAAAAAATAGAATTTATATGCGGTAACCAGGGACATAGGCTTACTGTAAAAAAACTGCGCGCCATAAGTTTCCTTGATTCAATTAACAGCGCGGTTTATTACAGTTACTGCATGGCGGCAATGTGCGAAAAACCAAGCTCTATTAAATATGTCAGGGACGATTTCCTTAAAGATAACGAGTATATCCAGGTTTGCATTGAGGCCGCCTTACGCAACATATATCCGGATTTCCTTATCCATGTAAACCACAAACGCCTTAAACGCGAAGACTACGAGCGCATCTGCTGGGTAGCTATTTTACATCTGCCGTCTACTATTTCCAAAATGGTTGATCCTACAAAAGAACTGCTGGCGCTTGCGGGAAAACGTACTTAATTTTATTCGAAAAGGTTCACACAAAGATCACGAAGGGACAAAGAGCACAAAGAAGGAAGAAGGGTTTTTATCTGAAGGTTATGCGTTGACTTCATTATGGATGAGGCTGGGGCGTTTATTTTTAAATTATTATAAAATCCTACGGTCATTGTTAATATACTAAAAAATCTAACTTTAAATTTTCCTTAAATTACATATATCACCTGTATAAAAATATTGATAGATACGGAGGAATTTATGAAAACCTTCATAAAGAAGACCATAATGATAATTATTTTGCTCTTTGTTTCGGCGATCTTCTCTTTTGCCGAAGATACCGTACTTTTCAGCAGAGTTCAGCGTATGGACTGGAATTTGGCAAGAGTAAAAACCAAGTCCGCCGTTATCAACATAGACAGGGTTAAGGCACAAAAGGAGATTTATTCTATCAGGTTTCAGGAAAACGGCATGATGCGCGGCAGAGGCGCCGAAAACATATTTTTCGCTCCCTATACCACGGGGGTAAATAATACACTTTCGATTAGAAGAATTGTCAGTACGTACATGGTTCCCATATTTGAAACTGAAAACTTCACAGAGTACGAATATTTCCGTCATCTGGAAAGAGTATACCGCTGGGAACTCCGCGAATTGAAACTAAAATTGTACACCTACGGTGAAAACAGGGAAGAGGTAATTTTGGAATTTATCCCTATTTACAAGTAAAGCCTGTGTAGAAATTCATACAAAGAAACAAAGAGGGAAGAAGGGGGCTTTACTGCTTGTTCTTTTACATTTTTTCATAGTATAATAAAAAACATATAAACAGGCTCTTTATTGCGTATCATTGACACCCAAGCCATTAAAAGGAAAATTATGAAACGTATATTTCTTTTAATTCATTTTATTTTTCTTTCGATTTTATGTTTTGCCCAGGTAAATACCAATATGTTAATATCAGGAACAATTCCTGATACTGCGGACAGAAGATTATATCAAATACAAATAGGCTCTTTTAAATCTATTCAAAATGCCGAAAACTTGTTTGAAAGATTAAAAAACGCTTCTTTGAATCCGTCTCTTGAAAGATACAGGGATTTTACACGCGTGTTGATTAAAGGCATCAAAGCCGGCGATATACCTGTCATTTTAGAAAAAATCAACAGGGCGGGATTTTCCGATGTATTAATTAAAATCGACCCCGGCAATATAATGACAATACAACTGCCTGTCAGTACTGCGGCACTTCCTTCTGAAAGATTACGTGAAATCGGCTACCGTACGATAAAGGTCGGCGAATCAAAGAGTCTTGCGGATCTAATAAAAGATAAAAATGTCACATCATGGAGAAGCAGCACTCCTTCAATCGTTAAAGTAGATTCAAACGGCGTTATCACCGGCCTAAGTATCGGCAATGGATATATCAATATTAACGAGACGGAATATATATCCGTAGTGGTTGTTCCGCCGGAAAATTTTTATATTTTACCGGAATCTCAAGTAACGCGTTTACCCCAGAATAGCAGGGCAAGTATTTTTTCTACTCAAAATTTAACCGAATACTGTACTGAACCTACGTTCCGGCTGGCATACAGATTTAATAACAAGGGCGAAATGAAAGGAGCCAGCGGAAGCAACGGCGGAATCGATATTCTAGGCAGAGGAAATAATTATGAATGGTTATGGACGACATATGAACAAGGCGGCTGGTTTTACGATCTGAACGGGATAAAACGTGAAATGATCAATGGTTTTCAAAAGGATCCAAATAACGGCGTTGAACTTACGGTAAAGCCGGAATTCGTTTATGAAAACGGCGTTCCTTATCTGCAGTTAAGAAATATACTGTACAACCCCGGAAATAATACCGTAACAGGCATCAGATTCGGCGCGTCCGCTGATGTAATGATTCATAGAAATGATTATGCCCCACTTTTGCACAAATCTTACGGCGCATATATGACAGATTCCGAAACCGCCCCTTCGCTTGAATTAATGTTTGTTTGCGAAGGCGGCGGCGGTATAAATCCCGTGGATACGCTTTGGCTTGGCAGATATGGGGAAGGAACGCATTTAGGTTACATTTATTCCAATAATCGCTCAAATATCCTGAACGAAGACAGCGCGATAGGTTTCTCTTATCAAAATATCGATCTCGCTCCCCGTCAAAGAAAAGAATTTGTCGTCAGATTTACACTTGCAAGAACAGAAAATTAAACATAAAAGATAAAGCAATGCACTCAGCCGCGCTTGAGATATTTTGATATAACTAGTATAGTTTTTTTAATGGCACAAACGCAGTTTATCCGTAACTTTTGCATTATCGCTCACATCGATCACGGCAAATCCACGCTTGCAGACCGTCTCATTCAAAAAGCCAATCTTGTAGACGACCGCAACTTTCAGGATCAGATACTCGACAATATGGATATTGAGCGGGAACGGGGCATCACAATTAAAAGCCAGGCCGTTACTCTGCCTTACACAGCGAAGGACGGCAATGAGTACATACTCAATCTGGTAGACACGCCCGGACACGTTGATTTTAGTTACGAGGTGAGCCGCGCGATTAATTCCTGCGAAGGCGCCCTTCTTCTTGTGGACGCGACTCAGGGCGTACAGGCGCAGACTTTGTCCAATATGTACCTTGCGCTCGAACACAATCTTGAGATAGTGCCTGTAATCAACAAAATCGATATGCAGGCGGCTGACATTCCAAGAGTTAAAAAACAAATTGATAAAGACTTAGGTCTTGACTCGGATACGTCCGTTTTGGTTTCCGCAAGGCAGGGCATCGGGGTTGACGAGCTCTTGGAGGCGATAGTTCAAAGAATACCGGCTCCCTCAGGCAAAACGGATTCTCCGTTACGCGCCCTTATTTTTGACTGCCACTATGATCCCTACCGTGGCGTAATCGTACACCTGCGCCTCTTTGACGGAAAACTAAAAAAAGGAATGAAAATCTCTTTTATGTCCAGCGGCTCTGTTTACGAAGTGGAAACCGCGGGCGTTTTTAAACTTGCCCTTGTCGAGACAGACGAACTTTCCGCGGGGGATGTCGGCTATATAATCGCAAGCATTAAAACCGTAAGCGACGTGCGCGTAGGCGATACCGTAACAGGCGCGGACAATCCCTGCGCAGAAGCCCTTCCCGGCTTTCGCGAGGTGAAACCCGTCGTCTTCTCTTCCATCTATCCCGTTGACTCCAATGACTACGAAGAATTGCGCGCCAGCATGGAAAAGTTAAAACTTAACGACGCTTCCCTTGTCTATGAAAAAGATTCCTCCGCCGCCCTGGGATTTGGTTTCCGCTGCGGCTTTTTAGGGCTTCTGCACCTTGAGGTTATCCAGGAACGCCTTGAGCGCGAATTTGATCAATCGGTAATTTTTACGGCCCCGTCCGTAAAATACAAGGTGCATCTTCGCGGCGGTGAGGAAATTATGATTGACAACCCCATTGAGTACCCGGACGAAGGCAGAGTTGAAGGCGCGCAAGAGCCGTATATCCGCGCCTCTGTAATTACTCCGACCGATTATCTTGGAAATATAATGACATTGTGCCTTGAAAAACGCGGAGTTCAAACCAACATGACCTACCTTGACGAAAAACGAGTGGAGCTAATCTACGACATGCCCCTCGCAGAAGTGTTATTCGATTTTTACGACCGCCTAAAAAGCATTTCAAGGGGTTACGCGTCATTTGATTACGATATTTCAGGCTACAAACCCACGGAACTGGCGAAACTTGACATTCTCCTTAACGGCAAGGCGGTTGACGCCCTTTCCCAGCTTGTGTTCAAGGGCAACGCCTACGACCGCGCAAGAAAAATCTGCGAAAGGTTATGCGACGAAATCCCCCGCCAGCAGTTTAAAATACCCATTCAGGGCGCGATTGGCAGCCACATTATCGCGCGCGAAACAGTTAACGCGTTACGCAAGGACGTACTTGCCAAATGTTACGGCGGCGACATCACGCGCAAACGCAAACTCCTGGAAAAGCAAAAAGAAGGCAAAAAACGCATGAAAATGGTAGGCGACGTGGAGCTTCCGCAAAGCGCGTTCCTGGCGGTATTGAAGGCTAAGGATGAATAGCGAGCAGTGAGCAATGAGCAAGGAGCAGTGAGCAATTTTATTGTAAGCTATCTAATCATGAAGTTAGACGCTCAGCTTGATTACATTGCTAATTGCTCATTGTTAACTGTTAATGGCAGTCGATTCATAATAATAACTTCGGGGCGGTATTCAAAATGCATGGTATCAAACATCACCCACTTGCCGCCCCAGACAAAACCATAGGACTCAAATATTTTTATTACTTTATCAGGCGGATGGTAACGCTCGCCATACGGAACATTCCACCAGTCGTCTCTTTTTTGAGAAGTCCACAACCAATATGTTTGTTTGCCTTTTAATTTTTCAGGAAGCAGATCAATGGCAAGCCCGTAAGAGTGATATGAGCGTGATTGAGTATTTGCGATAACCCGATAATAATACCCTCCTCCAGAAGAACCAAGATTTTCTATCCATGTTTTAACCGTATTATCGGTTTTTGCGGCTTCTTGAATTTTTTCTTCGATAACCGCAAGTGTTTGTTGAATTCCTTTGTGAACTCTTATACTTTTCCCAAGAAAAGTTATATCTACAATTTGCTTTTCCGTTTCTTCGCGCGTAGACGCGTTCCAAAGCACTCCAAGAAAAAAACCGGAACGACTAAGTATATTTTCGCCTGTTGGGTTTGCCCAGCTAAGATACATTTTCACTTCTTCGGGAGTAGCCTCATTCTGCGGCGGTAAATTTGCAGGGTATTTATAAAATTGATACGCTCTGTATTTTGCCGCTTTTTTTAATTCTTTTTCAGGCAACAATTTTCCTTTGGCGTAATAATACCAAATGCCGTTCATCAGAACAGCCCAATCTTTTTTTCGGTATTCTAGTTTATCTATTTTGTCATTAAAAGCTTCGTATAAAGCTTTCATTACAAGTTCAGCGTCAGTTATCAATGTAGGATCAAGTTCTTCAGGAGTTATCGCATGCTTTGAGTCCTTGTTTCCCGCGGAAAATAAACAACTGGCGGAAAATATCAATATTATTATAAATAATTTTAATTTCTTTTTCATCTAATCGCCTTCATTAAAATTTATTTAATGTTACAATTTATTATTTTTATCCATAAGTTTCAACATCGGGTCAATCTCTATACGCAGGCGTTTCAGAAATGAAATATCGCTTAACTTCGGACGGCGGCCTGTGGCATAATCGGGAAAGTGCGCCCAAAGATAATCACATTCATCAATTAGAACATTAAGCCGCTCATTATCCGCCGCCGCTTCGCCCGTCAATAAAGCGCGTAACTCTTCTAATCTTTTTCTCTCATCTCTGTAAAAGCAAACTAGTTCCTCTTCTCTTCCCTCTTCTCTTTTCTCTTTTCTCTTTTCTTTTCTACCTTCTTCCCTCTGCGCCTTTGCGCCACGTACCGAAGGTACAGTGCGCCTCTGCGTGGAAAATTCGGCCTGACCACTAAAAATACGATTAATATTTTCACAATATTTTTGATTAATAGTATTTTTAGTGGTCAGGTTAACCAATAAATTCCCTGCTTCTTCAAGTGAGAGCGTTTTTATCCCTAACGGGAGACCTGTTCCTTCAATATCAAAAATCCGCGAATCGCCGCCAAACTCCTGTTCAAAAAGATCGCGGTAATTTTTCATGGATGGACTGGTGTAAACGGGAAGCCCATTTTTTGAAACGGCGGCGATTGAATACTGATTGTAAGCGGCGGGGTTAAATAATCTTTTAAAACGGTTTTGTAAATTTAAGCGGGATAAATGCCCCGGCGTGGAACGGGCATGGTACTTGTCCTGGGTAAAAGAAAAATCAAGACCGGCGCAAATTATTTTTCCGCGGGTAAACCGCCGGCTTAGTTCAACTGCGGTAAGGCCTACGGAGCCAAGAGGAGGGATAATAACAGGTAGAAGACCGGTATCTTTTAGCCGTCCAAAGATTTTTAACTGTGTCCAGGGAGTAAAAAAAAGAAATCTTTCGCCGGAAAGGATGTCTGTAGAGGCCGGCAGCGAAGAAAGATCTATCGCCGCGTTTACATTCCAGTTCTTACAGGATAAAAAGTCGCGTAGATTCCAATGCTGGCTTTCCAAGATTACGGCAAGGTCGGGAATAATGTTCCTTTCTTTTAACGCGCCAAGGCAGGTGTCTACGCAGATTATTTTAAAAGGACGGTTATCGGGACAGGCAAGAACATCGGCGCATTTTGATTTAAGCGCGTCAAGAGTTTCGTCAAGGGAAGGGCCGGCGCCAAGGACAAGAATGGGGGCTTCGCCAAAAGACAACCGTGAAGCGGAGGGGAACTGTGTTACAAGGGGAAGATTGCGTAACGCGCCCCGGATGTATAAGCGTCCCATTTTTGCGAGGGTTAGGGCGTTGCTCCAATCTACGGCAATTTCACGGCGAAGCGAATCGCAAAGAGAATCATAAACTTCGGGAAAAAGCTGCCAGCCGCCTGTGAGCCGCAATATTTCAACGCGGCGGAACGCCCTTGCGCCCCACGCTTCGCGTACAAAAGCGCAAAGGCCGTCCGCGGCGCAAATATTTGTTATGCGCAAATTTTGGCGTGCCGCAAGAGAAGGATCAATATTTTTTTCCGTTAATTCGAATAATTCGCCGTCCGCTTCAACGCAGAGTACGGCTGAATCGGGCGCTTCTTTTTCAAGGCGCGAAAGAAAAAAGGAAAGACCGTAACCGTAAAGCGGCGAAGGGCAAAAATAAAGGGTTCTGTCTTTTACAGGGACTGCCCCGGCTATGCGCTCGGCGCGTCCCTGCGGATCAACTCCTGAAAGAAGAGTCTTTCCGTTTCGGACAAACGGCAATCCCTGCATGGTATGTATTTATTTAGAACGGAAAATACTGGAATATGTCTCATCAAAATTACTTTTCATTTTTCCGTTAGTTGTAAAATACCTCTGTAATGACTGGTTGGCTATATATTGCAGAAATTGAGTTGAATAACTTGACGCTATGTTCTCTTTGGAAGATTCCTCAGCCTCAATCTCTTCTGTCGGATAAAATACATAAACCTTGCTTCCCTGAACAAGCGGTTCACTTGGAGTATTTAAAGGAGTTGAAAAAGTCGTTTTCCAGAAATTTTCATTTTTAGATAACCCTTCAAGATCCTGCTCGCTTAAACCGGCTGCGGTAAAAGACTCAAGAGCCGTAAAAAGATCGATGCCTCCGTAATTAATCGGAACAGGTCCAAAACTGTTTACATTAAGGTTTCTACCGCGGACCGCATTGGCATATCCCGATTCTTTAGAGTCGGAAATAAATTCGTTAGCCTGCCTGATAGCCCAATCTTCCATGCGGCCTCTCTGGTAATTTTTAACGTAACTGCGCACTTTGTCCATTACAGATGAGTCTTCAAAATCAGCTTGAGTCAACTCGTTCTCCGCCCTGAAAAAAACCCAGCCGTTGTTAACGGCTATAACGCCGCTCAATTCTCCCCTGCCCAAATTGTAAACCATTTCCCGATCTTCAATATTGGGAATTTCATCGTCAATCTCATAACAATACCGAATTCCCATATCTCCGCCCCTTTCGGCATAGCTGTCTTTTGATTGGGCTTTGGCGGCGTCTTCAAAAGTTATGGTTCCGTCATTTATAGAAGCCAGAATTTTCTTTGCTTCCCTCTCGCTGCTTGATATTGTAATTTTGGATAATTGTATTGAATTAAACAGTCCGGAGTTTTCCCTTGCGTATGAAAGATATTCGCTTTCAGGATAATCATCAACGCTAAAAATTGTAAAATCAAAAGACCTCTCGGGCGACGACATGTTTGCGATAAATTTCGCCTCGGACTCAGGTACTAACAGGCTGAAGAAATCGTCAAAAAACATATTCATCTCAATTTCTTCCTGCTGCTGCCGCCATAAATTAAGACGGGCAGAATCGGGCATCCTGTTGTAAAGGACAATGGAAAAACGCCCGTTATCTTGAAATTGCGGTAATTGCAGAACTTTCTTGTTAACCGCTTCTTCAGATACGGCATAACCTGATTTTTTTAACATATGCAGGATGGCGATATTCGTTACAGCGCCCTCATAAGCCTGTTTCCAGACATAATAATTGACAAACGGATCATTTGGATCATACCCCTGGGCGCGGAAATTATAAAAGGTTCTTTCGTAATATTGAGATAATGTATTTCCTGGTACATATGAAATGGGAACTTTATCGTAGTATCCAAAGATCAAATCGGCGGCGCCCTTTTTTACATAACGACGGCCTCCCGAAAGGAAGTCGCCGCCGACAAATGTAACAACTACAAGGACAAGAATAATGACAGATCCGATATAAATGCCCGGATGCTGCTTGAATTTTTTGGCAATTTCCGAAGAAGAGGAGTCTTTTTCCTTTACCGGAACCTTTTTTTCCTTTTTAGCCATAAAATACCCCTAAAATCATTTTGCATTGATAAGATAGCATTTTTAATGACTTTTGTCCATAGGTTTATAGGCAAGGATTCTCACAAAGATCACAAAGGTACAAAGAACACAAAGGGGGGAGAGGGAAGAAAGAGGGGCGGGAACTAAATTGTGTTTTGCTCTTTTTTCATTGAAACTTTTGTCATTTTAATTTATTATTATTAAGTGAGAATATTTAAAAATACATGGTTTACTAGGTTTGCTAATAAGGAAGGTATCACAGATACCGAATTAAAGGAAACGGTAGACCGGCTTGAAGTAGGACAGGTGGATGCCGATCTTGGCGGCGATGTTTACAAAATGCGTGTGGCTCGTGCCTGTGAAGGAAAATCGGGCGGATATCGGGTAATTGTGTTTTTTAGGAGTGCGGAAAGGACGTTTTTTGTTTATGGTTTTACGAAATCTGACAGAGCAAATATTAATAAAGGTGAATTACGAGGTTTTAAAAAACGTTCCAAAACTGCTTTTTTAATGACCGAAGCACAAATTAATTCTCGATTAAAAGATGGAACTTTAGTCGAGGTTTTTTAGGAGGCAAAAGATGAAATACAAAAGTGAAATTTATGAAGTAATACATCAAGACGCTATGGCAGATTTTAAAGTAGGAGCTATTTCCGAGAAAGAAATGCTAAAATATGATAAAATGTGTCTTGTTAAAGAGCCAAAAGATTCTTATAAAACTGAAAAATCTCCGAAAACGGAATTTGCCGTCGCTACACATTAATTTTTACCTGCTCACCGCCCACCTCACTACCCCGCTAATGAGCGCCGTCACCGGAATCGCTACCAGCGTAACTGGCGATTAAGTTCTCGCTCTTGTCCAAGTTCTGCTTCAAGTCTTCCAGTAGAATCAAATTAATAATAAAGTTTCAATTGCTACAATAATGGCTTGTATATACAAACATTCTTTTGTATATTACTAAATAGAGGTATTGAAGTTGGCTAAAACCAGACTTTATTTAGACAATTGTTGTTTTAACAGACCGTATGATGACCAAACCAATCTCAATATCCGTTTGGAAGCAGAGGCAAAACTTTTTATACAAAACGAGATATTAGAAAAAAATTATGAGCTTGCATGGTCCTTTATGATGGATTATGAAATTTCTGCTAATCCGTTTTATGACAGGCAATTAGCTTTTATGAAGTGGAAAAATATTGCGGTGTTAGATATTGACCCTACAGATTGATTTTATACGTCAATTTTACATAGTAGGAGATGAATAATGAGGACAGATACATTAATAAGAACAGAAGGAATGGATACCCTAATAAAAAATTTGGGATTAATTGAAGCAGAACGCTTTGTTATGCTCATACAAAAAGAACCGTTTGATTATACAAAATGGCAGGAAAATCTATTTAAAGATATGACTATTGACGAAATAT
>Ga0268262_10002918_pt1 | contig 19171 bp, 17 predicted proteins | sample TergutNc150P3_FD_190354 | JGI IMG/M metagenome (GOLD analysis project Ga0268262, IMG submission 190354) | Nasutitermes corniger P3 segment gut microbial community from laboratory colony in Florida, USA - Nc150 P3 (SPAdes) (version 2) | ecosystem: Host-associated > Arthropoda: Insects >...
ATCCATTGGATTTCGATAATCGGATCGTTCCAGATAATACCGCCTTCGTCTTCAGGATAATAAAAATCCGTACATTTATAAGCAAAAATCACATTATCTGTCAATGCCAAGAATCCGTGCGCAAATCCCGGAGGAATATAGAATTGATTTTGTTTTTCGCCGCTTAAGACAATACTATGCCATTTGCCGAAAGTCGCAGAATCTTTGCGTATGTCAACAGCTACGTCAAAAACCTCTCCCTCTATTACACGTACTAATTTTCCCTGTTGATGTTTTTTTTGAAAATGAAGTCCTCTGAGAATACCCCTTTGTGATCTTGACTGATTATCTTGGACAAACTTTTCCTTAATACCCGCAGATTCAAAATCACGTTCAGAGTAACATTCAAAAAAGTAACCGCGGCTGTCACCGAATATTTTCGGCTGTATTTCGTATAGTCCTTTTATTGGACATTGTGTAAAAGCAAAAGGCATTAAGTATTCTCCGCTATATAACGCAGGTATTCACCGTATTCAGTCTTGTATTCAGAGGATAATTTTAGTAATTCGTCTCTTGAAATCCAGCCTTTGTTATAAGCAATTTCTTCTATGCATGAAATATACATACCTTGCCGTTTTTGGATGGTTTCTATAAAATTGGCGGCTTCAAGAAGCCCGTCATAAGTTCCTGTATCAAGCCAAGCCATGCCGCGTCCAAGAACTTCTACGGAAAGGCAGCCTTTTTCAAGATATGCGTTATTAACTGCCGTAATTTCAATTTCTCCCCTTGCGGAAGGCTTTATATTTTTGGCAATTTCTATCACCTTGTTATCGTAAAAATATAATCCAGGAACAGCGTAATGAGATTTTGGTTTTGCCGGTTTTTCTTCAATGGATAATACTTTATTATTATTGTCAAACTCCACTACACCATAAGACGAAGGGTCTTTAACAAAATAACCAAAAATTGCACCTCCTCCGTTTTTAAATACATTATTTGAAGCATTCTTTAAAGTATGACTGAAACCCCTGCCGTAAAAAACATTATCGCCTAACACAAGTGCGGCAGAGTCAGTTTTAATAAAATCGGCGCCAACTATAAAAGCATCGGCAAGCCCCCTTGGGGTTTCCTGAACCTTATACTCAAATTTCATCCCAAGCCATGCTCCGTTACCGAACATTTCCTTAAAAAAAGGAATATCTCTTGGTGTGGAAATGATAAGTATTTCCTTGATTTCGGCAAGCATTAGTACAGAAAGAGGGTAGTAGATCATCGGCTTGTCATACAGGGGCAGTATTTGCTTTGATACCGCTTTCGTAATCGGATATAGCCTTGTTCCGGAACCTCCGGCCAATATAATTCCTTTCATTACAATCCTCTTTTAATAAAAAAGCTCGCTGCCGACATAAATCTCATACTTACCTGATGAAGCGGGAATATAGCTTTTATTTCCTGAAAAATTATACCCAAAAGAAGCGCGAAAGTAAAACGAGCGGAAAATTTGAGGGAAAATAAACGCTTCTATGCCGCCTGTAACAAGAATGTTTTTTAAGTCTTTTATACTATTATTATCAGGATGGTTATAAAGGGCGGTATCTATAAACGGAGCCAAATAAAGGTCAAAATTCATGAATTTTAATTTTTTATTGTTAAACCATTCAGAAGGTCTGAACATTAAAACTTTTAAAGGAAAATCCATATTTAGAGAAATTATGGAATCGGCATGAAGCTCATCATCCGCAATGCCTCGTAATACATCGCCTGCTTCCTCATAGATAAAGGAGTAAAACCAGTGTCGAAACTGAAAGCGTAATGAAATACCTAATAAATCATTTTTAATGATAAAATGATTTATTGCCGTAAAAGCAATATTAATGTCCAATGTCCGTAAGTCGTATTCATAACCATTTGATAATAAAATTTCTGTTCCTTTTCTTAAATTATTAATCCAGTTTATATTGTCAAATCCTGTGGAATATCCAAAATCCAATTCAGGATATTTCCTTATGTCGTCAAGAGGCCATCTTGAAAATTCAAGATTATGAATAAAACTTATATACGGAGTAAAATAAAGCCCGCCTAAATTTCCTATTTCAATACCCGTAGGTATTTTCCATTCTATATACGGATTGCTTGAGATAAAAAAACCTTTCTGGGTATCTCCGTAAGAACCTCCGTAAGAACGTTTATATTTATCTTCGTTTTCAAGATTTACAAAAAAAGATTCGTTAAGACCAATTACAAAGCTGGAAGATTTTATCGGCAGGTTTACGGATACGCCTGTTGTATTCCCGTAATAAAAAACCTTATCTAAATCAGGACGGTATTGAAATTCATTCTTAAAGCTTAAAATCCATTTAAGGTCAAATATTTTTAAAGCGGCATTTGTATCCAGTATGAATAAAAAATATCTTCGCCGAAACTGATCATATATATAACCCAAATCCATTTTTAAAGGCTGTAACGTACCCAGAAAATTATGGTTTCGCATAATCAGCCTTATATCATAACCTGATTTGGAACTGTATTCCGGCTGGGGAAATACAATTGTGTTATTTGAATCTTTTACATTAATTTCCAGATCAACAGGGTATTCGCTGTTTTTCTTAGGTCCTACTGAGTATTCAATATTTATACTATCAAAATTCCTCGTGTTTTCCAAAAGCTGTTTCTTTTCATGTATATATTTTTCAAGCTCGGAGACACCTTTTATTTTTTCTCCTGTTTTTAAATTGCAAATATCTTCTATTATGTATGTTCGGGTATAACCGTCAACATTAATAGCAAAAGAATTTATATAAAAGAGAGGGTCACTTTCAATCTCTGTGTGCGTTTGTAATTCTTCCCATTCCAATGAAGAAGCATTAATACTTTGAATATATAAGAATACAATTACCGTCCAAAAACGCTTATTCAAAAATTATATCCTTCCGTAAGGAGCTTTTCCACAATATCAATTTTGTCAGGTTCAATATCAACAGTTTTTGCGCTTTTTTCGTCAGGAACGATAAATGTCATTTTACCCTGTCTTTTCTTTTTGTCGCTTTTCATTGCGGTTTTGAATGTATCTGAAGCGGACAGCTTGTTGGGACATGAGCAATCATAGCCAAAAGATGAAATGACAGCTTTTATTTTTTCAGCTCTTTTTAACGGCGTAATCCCAAGCAAAAGACCAAGCGCGCAGGATTGAACAATTCCCCATGCGACAGCTTCGCCGTGAGACAAACTGCCAAGTCCGGCGGCGGCTTCAAGAGCGTGCCCGAAAGTATGTCCTAGATTTAAAAGCGCCCTTTTTCCGGATTCACGGAAATCTTCGCTTGTTACTGTTCCCTTATATAAAACTGATTTTTCAATTAATGTTAAAAGCTTACCGCTCTTTAATAAATTTTCTTTTTTTGTTTCGGCTAACATATCAAAAAAATCATCGCCGCTTAAAACGGCAGTTTTAATTAACTCCGCAAGACCGCTTTTCAATTCTCTGTCCGGAAGCGTTGAAAGGCTCTGCAAGGGCATATAGACAATTTCCGCAGGATAGAAACTTCCGGCTAAATTTTTGATGCCAAACATGTCAAATCCTGTTTTCCCGCCTATGGAAGCGTCTACCATAGCGAGCAGAGTAGTGGGCACTAAAACAAGCCTGCAACCGCGCATGTAAACAGATGCTGCAAAACCTGTTAAATCGCCGATCACACCGCCGCCAACGCCGATAAATACGGCATCCCTTCCCAGTTCCGCATTTTTTGCTGCGGTCAGTATCGTTTCAACCGACTGCCAGTTTTTGTTTTCTTCTCCGCTTTTTAAAATGCAGACAGAAATGTTTTCTTTGCCGCGGATATTTTCCGCTATCTTGACTGTATTTTCATCTGTAACAAAAAGTATATTTAACGGCTTACAGTTTGAATGCCTGTTTAACAACGCAATAATACTAGCTATACAGGGTAGTTCATTTTCAATAAAGACATTTGTTTTATATTCGTTATATGAAAAAACGTAATTAATAATTATAGCCCATTCTGAGTCCGCCTTTTAATGTTACCAATAATGCAATGCCAAATGGCCGATCCTTTAATTGACTTGCTGTTGTATAATAATAACCTTTACTGCTGCCAAGCGCCATTGGAACTGCAAAATAAAATTCCAAATTTTGGAAAGGAGGCAACATAAAACCGGGGATTAAAAGAGTGGAATTTCCTTTCATTGAATAACGGATTTGAGTAAAAAAACGGGGAGGGCCTATTCCTTTAAAACGGTAGATTAAATTTAAAGCGGCGTTAAATCCTTCAAGATAATCAAAAACTTTTGATTCAAGAATATTGGTTTCCGGTGAATACCAACTAGCGTATTCTTCCGCATTGTAAAATATTTCACCGTTTAAACTTAATTTATTGTCAAAAAAATCCCGATAAAAACCAATATTAAAGGCTCCGCTTAACTTTTTCGGATTTTTAATATCATCAATTACACCAAGCCATTCGTTATAGACTTCAGTTTTGCCTATGGTCTTTTTCAGCGCTAAAAAGGAACGAAAAGGCATATCTTCCTGATAGAAAGCGCCTATATCCAAATCAATTACCGGCAAAGCTATATTATATTTTGCGCCGTAGCCAAGACTGCGTACGCTTGGGATACTACCTTGCATCACCGGCTCTCTGGTCATTGCTAAAAGTTGAATTCCGCCTATTTTTATAGGAATATCGATTTTGAACGTAAAAGCTTCACCGTTGTAACCTTTTTCTTGATTTTTTAACGAAATTCTTGCTAAAAGATTTGTAAAGCTGTAATTCGGCGAAATACCCCACGCATGTTCGTACTTTCCTACGCGGAAAAAGACCTTGTTAAAAAGATTGTAATCGAAAAAGAAATCTCCCAATCCAACTTCGAAAGAAGGAGGAATACTGAATTTAATATTAGTTAAAACCCTGAATGCTTCAGAAATTTGCGCGTCAATTACAAAAGAAGAAGTCATTCTAAGTATTTTCTGATTAAAAAAGAAATTTTCTCTTCCATCTTCAAACCAGGGGGCTTCTTTCCATCCCGGCATTATTCCGGCAATAAATTCAAAAGATACGTCAAATATAATACCGCGTTTTCTTACAAGCGAAAGAATTGTAACTTCCGTCATTACATCTTCTGTTTTTTCTTCAACCTCCTGATCCGGCAAGCCGAAAAGCGAATCTATATCAAAATCCAAAGAAGTATTTTCTTGGGCGCAAGGACTCATGATGACAAGAAGCCCAAGTAAAACTGCGAACCATTTCATCGATTAACAGTTTCCAGAAACGCCTTAGAAAAAGTTGAATCTGCCACTTTTTTAAATGAAGGTTTATCAATTATGATAGTCGTCTTTTCATTAACGAATTTTCCGTTTATTACTGCTCCGCGTAGTGCGTCTACAAAAAGAATCTGTTTTGGAATAAAACGCCCGTTTATCTGGTTATAATCCGGAATTGCCGATGTACGAAGCAGTTGTCCTGAAAGACTGTAATCTTCGCTTTTTCGCAGTAAACCGTCTTCGCTTATCCAGACTTTCATGACGGGGTATGTTACGTCATTTGTTATCGCTTCCAACGATAATAAACGGCATTTAAAGCGTCCAAGCATTGTATCTTCACCGGCTATTACTTTATAATCCTGAGCCAAGGTAGAACGTGTAAAATCGGAATTTCTTGCATTTGTATTTTGAAAACGATCTGCACTGCTCGTAGTGTTAAAACGGCGGCTTTCCGGATCATAAAGCCATAAAGTTTTACCCTGTTTTAAATATCCCTGCCCCTTGCTGATTATAGGCTGCATAACGACAATAACATAAGTATCTACAGCGTCACGCCTGAAAATTCCCGCTACTGTTGTTGAAAGCTTCTGCCCGGGCTTATCCTGAATAATCGTGTACTCGGCTGAAAAATCGGTGTCCGGATAACTTACAAGCGAATCTACCTTGGCAAGAAGTTCATGATCGTTAATTGCCCAGATACCTGCCTGTACAAAAATAAAGAACAAAAAGACAGAAATGTATTTTACTTTTTTATTTATCATATAGCTTCTCCCGATAAAAGATTTGGCAATTTTCTGCGTGAAACAATGAAAACAGGAAATATTACAGAAATAAAAAGAATTACAAAAACGAAGAATCCGTTAATTAAAAATGTTACAGGAAGATAAAGAGGCGCAAGTTTTCCGTTTTTCATGAATATTTCAAAACCCGGAAACGATGAGAAAGAAAGAAATGAAACCATTTGGCTGATTATAAAAACAAGCAATAATCCGAATATTAGTGAAATGAACCCAAGAAGTGCAACTTCAGTCCATAAAACCCTGCGCAAATCCGAACCGGTAAAACCAATTGTTCCCATAATGCCTATTTCTCTTACCCTTTCATGAAGTATAAGACGGTATGTAACCGTGGCGCTTACCAGTATAATTAACAGTATTAAGCCGTATATACAATATGTAACCATGTTTATAGCTTCCAGCAATTCCGATACTTCCGATAAATAAACGGGTAACGTTAAGAGAAAAACTTTTGTACCGTCCCAATCTTTTTTTGTTTCATCTCCAAGCTCATCTCTGTTATAAACAAGCGGACCTGTAGATAAGTTACGGGATAAAACTTCCTGTAAATCTTTTCGTTTTTTTTCAGCAGTGTTTTGATTCTCCATAAAAAGACCTACGGTAGAACAGTCGCCGTCAGCGTACAAAAGCAGATTATTCAGGCTTTTTCTTGAAATATAAACTTTATAGTATCCGAATAAAGAAGAGTCATGGACAATATTTTTTACAAAAAATTGTTTTGTATTTTTTTGTCCCCATCTTGTTGTTACTTCCAAAAGAACCATATCTCCAATTCTGATATTAAGGAGTTTTGCCATTGGTGAAGAAATAATTATGCTGTTATCGTCAAAAATTAGAGAAAATGACTCTTCAAAAGACATTTTTTCAAAAATATGTAATTCATTTTTCCAGTCACAACCAAGGACATATTTTAACTGGGCATACGCACCATTATAAAAAATAGTACCGTTACCGAAATATATTGTTCTTAGTACAGTCTGCAGAGGTTTTATTCCTGAAGAAATTACAGCCTTTTTAATTTCAGAAACTTCATGTTCACCAAGGTATGTATCAGGATAACCGACGGCAATTATATCTCCGGCATAATGGGATTGAGCTGAATAATATAAGTTATTGTACATTCCGTCTTTTATGGAAGTGAATATGGTAACAATTGTAAAACCAAAAACAAGAGCAGCCAAAAGAAAAACATAGCGCCTGCGGTAGCGGAAAAAATATTTAAAAGCAACCCGCGAAAGAGCCGAAAATTTATCCATTACCCTCTCCTTACTGCGGCTATAGGCTCTATTTTTACTGCCGCTTCCAGCGGATATAGCGAGGCGGTAAATCCCAGAAAAATTGCCATTAAAAAAGAAAAAACAGCAATGTGAGGCAGGAAATCCATTTGTAAAACAGAACCGCCCAGCATGGAAAGTATCAGGTTATTTGTAATATCAAGACTTTTACCGTCAATAAATCCGGAAAAAGAAATCCCGCCAAGAATTCCAAGAATACCTGCCGTTATTGCAATAATGATATTTTCAGTTAAAATGAGCGAACGTATGTAATTATTTGAAGCGCCGATTGCCCTGAGAGTTCCTATTTCTCTTGTTCTGCGGAAAACAGAAATTAGATGAATGTTAACTGCAGCAATGGCGCCGGCAATACTTATCAAAAAAATACCAATGTTAAACAAGCTCTGCACCAATAACATGTAAACGGCGGCTGTTCCCGCTGATGTTCTCCAATTTACCGCAGTAATGCCGAAAGATTTTAATTTATTATTTAGGGAATTTATAAAAACTGAAGTAAATTTATTATCTTTTAAACGAATAATAATAAAATTCCAGTCACCGCCTGTTTCCGCATAATTTTTGTTAATGCTGTTTTCTTCGATACTGTTGCTGTTTAAAAATGAATGAAGCACATCAATGGAAAATTCATCATTAATTTCATCTTGGGAAAAAGTGATATTAAAAATATCATCAACATCAACAGAAAGCAAATGCAATTTTTTATCTTCAGGGATATAATCTGATCCGTCAGCTACCTGAATTGAATTAAGAACTCTTACCGTCTGGGGATCAACCAGAATTATCTCATTTAAAAACTGACCCGGGTTTTTATAGCTGTAAATGCCGACAAGCGGAACCTCCCTGATTTTAAACCCTATGTCACTACCGGACGAAAAAAGCACCGGTTCGCCTATAATAGGAAATTGTCCGCTCTGTCTTTCAATCCTTAAAGCCCGCTCCAAAGTAATCATCGCTCCGTATTCACCTGCTGTAAGAAACCGACCTTCGTTAAGTTCAATTCCAGGGAGAACGGAAAAATAAGTCGCAGGGTCTATACCACAGAGTAAAACCGATTCTCTAATTGAACGGTAATCAAGGACAGCCCTGCCGGATACCTGGCTTGTAATTCCTGCAATTTCTTTCTGTGAAGAAACAAACTCCATTATGGTATTATGAGCCGGAAGAACAGGAATTGAAAAATACGAATCAATAATAGGTGCATTGCCGCCAAAAAGATTTAAAGTTATGTCTCCTGATTTTTCCAGTACAACATCGCCAGTCAGGTTGTCAATAAACGCTTTACGGATATTAATGTCGGCCTTGCTTAAAATACTGTTCCCCGTAAAAAAAATAAAAGTAATTACTGCTATAAGAGCAGTAATAATTATGCTGTTTTTTTTATTTTTAACTATATTGCGCAGAGCCATGAAAAATACCATTAACGGCGCTGCTCCTCTTTTATACATCCGTCGTGTAAAAAAACCACATGATCCGCTATTTGCCAAATTTCGGGGTCATGAGTAGAAAAAATAAACGTTGTTTTTTCTTCACGATTGATGGTCTTCATAAGGCGCAGTACTTTTTCTCCTGTACCGGAATCCAAATTAGCGGTAGGTTCGTCTGCGATTACAATTTTTGGCTTTGTTACAAGTGCGCGCGCAATAGCGGCTCGCTGCTGCTGTCCGCCTGAAAGTTCCGCCGGGGTATGTTTGCTCCGTTCTGAAAGGCCGACTTCTTCAAGAAGATAATTTACCCTGTCACGGCGTTCAGCTTTTGAACCGCCTTTTTTCGATATAATCAGGGGAAGCTCTACATTTTCAAAAACATTTAGCACAGGCAGAAGATTGAATGACTGGAAAATAAACCCTATTAACTCACGGCGTAGCCATGCAAGTTTTTTCGGATTTTGCTCTTTAATTTCAAGAGCATTTAATATAAAACTTCCTTTTGTTAAGTTATCAATGAGACCTATGATATTCATCAAGGTTGTTTTACCTGAACCAGAAGGTCCCGCGACAGAAACAAAATCACCTTCCGTTATTTCAAGATTTATATTTTTAAGAGCTTCTACTTCAAGTTTTCCCATTGGATAAGTTTTCCAAAGGTCTGTTATTTTTATAATCAAATAAATAATCCTTTATTCATAGTTTTCGTTTCCACCAACCTTTTCTTAATAGTTTTTAAAAATAATCGATAAATAAGTAAACAATAATAGAATTAGAAAGTTTCTTTTATTTTATGGCTAACCTCCTGCAAAAAAAGTAAAAAACAACCGTTTCCGATTTTTGCGGAAATTAAAATGAGAAAATAAACAATTTGGCTGCTTTTTAACCATAAATTTTAAAGATTTGGTAATAAAAACTGCCATGTGATACTACCTTTGGTGGCCGAAACACACTCAAAGAACAAGTTACCCAATTAAATATATATCAAAAAAAAAATATTTAAACAATGTAAATAGTTACATTGCCATGCATTTTTGAGGTTTTTATGAATTTTCATTCTGAAAGAATAATGACATTTTCTTCTATACTGTAAATTAGTGCGTTTTTTGAAAATTCGTTAACATCGTTCCTGTTTTCAAGGAATTCTTTCCAACTTTCTATAAAGTCTAATGCGGTTTTACGGTTAAGAGGCAAAGATTTGCCGTTAAGCAAGTCTTCGCTGTTTTTATTACGCAAAATTGTATTTGTTTTATATACTACTCTTATATCTGAAAGTATATTTTTTTGGGTTTTTGCTAAAAAAACCAACACTTCATTGTTGTATATGGTTTCTCTTTTGAATTTTTTATAAATCGAATAATCCCATTGATGCAGTGGCAGTCTGATACGGGTAAGCACTTCTCTGTTTTTTGAACTGGAAGCGTCTGCGGACATAGCAGGCAAAAGATGATACCTCGAGGCAAGAATAAGCCGTGTATTTACAGCACTACGGAATTCATATTGTGCGTCAAGGGCGGTAAAAGGGGCGGACAGATCAAATAAACCTGTGGTGCTGCATATATTTCCGCCTACAGTTGCAATATTCCGCAGTTGAATTCCTGCTATATTTTCAAGACAGGTACACAGGATTTCAGGCACTATTTTTCCCAACCCTGCAAGCCTGCTTAATTTAACCATTGAACCTATTTCAAGGTACTGCTCAGTTCTTGTAATCCGGTGCAGTTCTTCAAGTTTGTCAAGACAAATTGTTATTTTCGGCAGACTGATGATATTTTTACCTTGTATTCCAATTAAATTGGTACCTCCGGCATAAAGAATGGCATCAGGGAAACGATTCCATATGGTAAATAACTCATTGAAAGATGTAGGGAAAAACACCTGATTATACTGGGTGCCCATTAAGCCTCCTGCGGCGTAAATCTGCGATAACGTTTACAGCCTTAACCAGTCTTTCCGCGTTTGTACAGCGGCATTTTATACCTGAAAATCCCATAAGTATTTCTTCCTTAGTAGGGGAGGGGTTTCGACCAAGAAGCGCCTCCGTACATAGGATCTTTCCGGCTTCACAGTAACCGCAATTTCCCAAATGAACTTCAATAAACCCCGCTATTATTTCCTGATACTCAATAGTCGTAGAAAAACCTTCTATGGTTATAATTTCACTGCCGTTTATTTTAAATGCAGGTATAAGGCAGGCGGGGCTTATGAGACTGTTAAAGAATACAGAGCATGCGCCGCATTGCCCTGTAAGACAGCCTGATTTTGCCTTGAATAAATTGAAATGTCCGCGAAGGATATCAATAAGCCTTACTCCTGGTTCGCTGTGTACAGATACGTCTTCTCCGTTTAAAATAAAGTTTAAATTCATTTTTGTCCTTGCATCGGTTTAACCATGGTTCTGAGTCTGACCATTTCCCAAATTTCCTTTCTTTTTATTGGAATAGATTTAAAACTATGATCCATTGCCTGCGAGACAGCCTGTAAAAAGGCCGCAGGTATACATGTAAAAGGAAGTTCCCCAATCCCCTTTGGTTTTTCGCCGCTGGATAGAAAATCAATTTGTATCGGGGGAATATCAACGGGAGACGGAATGGGAAAATTATCATACTGGCTTTTTGGCAAGATGCCGTTTATATATTCTATATACTCTGTAAACGACCAACCCAAAGCCTGTACCACGCTACGTGTCAAATTTCTTGTTGCTCTGTTTTTTGAAATTATTTTCCCGCCGTCTACTCCCATCCATACTCCGCGAATTTTCGGAATACATTCAACAGTATCCATTGAAACTTCCACAACTGCGCATGCCAACCCTAGTTTTGTAAATCCGCTGGTATCGATAACTTTTCCGTCAGGCGGAAGAAAACGACCGTTCCACAATGCGCCATTTTGAGGCTTTACAGAACGCCGTACAGTTATCGGAAGCGGGTTATGAAAACGTTGTTTGCGGATGGCAATGCAGCATCTTTCAACAAGTCCTGTAATTACGGTAATATTTCTTGAAGCGCAGGAAGGTCCGCAGTCAGGTGCGGAATTTGTTACAATGCGGACCATGCCAGGCTTTATAGACAATGTTTGTAAAGCTATTTTTTCCCAGATTTTGGCATAATCTTCGGAACTGATAATGCTTGTTTTTATTTCCAAGATGCTTTCTTTTGTCAATGTAACTTCAACACTGTAAAGCCCCTTATCTTCTCCGTTGTATAAAAAACCGTTTCCTTGAAACCCGATGCCTATTCCAATACCTCGAGGATTTTCTCCTCTTTCATGTTTTTTACCCTTGAAGCTTTGGCGCAGTAACTCATAAGAAGCCCATTTACGTGAATAATCGCTCGTTTTTACGGTACTGTTGATTATTTCCTCGCTTGCTAACTTCTCAACAGGTGAATCGTCAGGCAGAATTAACCTTGAGTTTAAATGATCAATACGCCATTGGGCTGGATCCTGGTTTACCATATCCGCAATTTGAGAGACATGGCGTTCTATTGCGAAAAATCCTTGAGAAAGACCAAATCCTGAATAGGGACCCTGTGGCGGAATATTTGTCCTGTCAGCTCTTGCTCTTATCTTCAGATTTTCAATATCGTAAAAACCTATACTGCCAAGGCAAACCTGATCTAGAATTTCGTTGCCGTTAACTCCGTACGCTCCAAGGTTAACCGAAATTTCCACATCAGCGGCGGTTATATTGCCTTTTTCATCAATGGTACTGACAATATCGATGCTTGAACCGCAGCGCTTTGGTGAGAAAAGCAGATCTTCTTCCCTGTTTAAAATCAGACGAACGGGTTTTTTTGTAATAAATGTTCCAAGCGCCGCATGGCATGAAACTAATGATGAAAACCATAACTTCCCGTCCATGTGAAGGCATAAAGAAGTCGGCTCTACAGTAACAGCACTTTGATCTATCCCCAAAAAATCAGCGACTGAACGTTTTACATGATACGGCCATTGGGTAGCCGTTTTTACAACTAGATTATTTTCATTATCGTACCATGTTACAGCCCCCGTTGGCTCGGCATACCAATGCTCTTGAATGCCTGTTATGTAACTGCCTGTAACTATTTTCCCTGTTTTTTGAAAGACATCTTCCGTATCGCCTATTTTAATTTCACGTACTGCCGCAGGTTTGCCGTTTATTTGAGACGCTTCTTCACAGGTAAAAATAGCTTTTTCTTCATCAGCTATTACCAAACATTTAGCGGCTATTTCATCAAGTTTGCTTTTGTCATCTCCGAGCAAAAGAGCTACAGGCTCGCCTATGTATGAAAGATTTTTGCCGGAAAGGATTGGCATATCAGTTTCAGAAAATCTGTTTTTCCCCGGAATACTGTCGGCTGTAACAACTGTAAAACTGTCCGGAAGTTTGGGAAATTGAATATCTTTCAGAGTGCCATTTGATATTGGAGACCTTATTGTTACAGCATACAGTAAATCAGACGGGTAGATATCTTCCAGAAAAACAGATGTTTCCATGTTTAATCAGTTTATTGGAAATAGGTTATTTTTTCAATTAACGTTAATATGTACTGAAAACTTTATTATTGATAATACCGCGCAAAATTTCAGAGTTTCTGTAGAGTTGAGGGCAGGCAGGATCGAAACGGCAAATTGGACGAAGTTCATCAAGCAAGTTGCTGATATTTATTGGAACTTCACTTTTCTTTGCAATGCGAAGAATACGGCTGTAATCCGTCAATGAAGGTATCTCATCTTTAGAGAGAAGGCTCTCATCCATCCTCTCTCCTGCTCTAAGCCCCACGTATTCAATCTTAATTTCCGTTTCCGGTTCGTAACCGTGAAAACGAATCAATTGTTCCGCTAAATAGCGTATGCGTACAGGTTCTCCCATATCCAAAATGTAAAGCTCGCCGTTTTCGCCGACACCACCTGTTTTTAAAACAAGCGAACAGGCTTCACTAATCGTCATAAAATAACGGCGGACATCAGGGTGGGTAATTGTTACAGGACCGCCTTTTTCAATTTGCTGCTGGAAAAGAGGAACTATCGAACCGCGTGAGCCAAGTACATTTCCAAAACGGACTACTACAAAGTTCGTTCCGCCTTTTCTGGCAGCTTCAAGAACCATTTGTTCGCAAAGATATTTTGAAACTCCGTAAACTGAAACAGGTTCTACAGCTTTATCCGTAGATATATGCACAAAACGCCTGATACCGTGTTTTATAGAAGCATTGATCAGATTCTCTGTACCAAATACGTTATTTTCAATTGCCGCAACCGGATTCGCCTCCATCATTGGAACATGTTTATAGGCTGCAGTGTGAAAAATAGCGTCGGCTTTTAACTGGCTTAATATATAGTCCATATAATCAGCGTCTTTCAAATCTCCTATGATAGGAACAATAGCGGCTTTTTCGCCGACCCCTTCTTCCTGCAGTAAATGCAGTTCTTTGTCGATCTGGTAAATGGAATTTTCACCATGACCAAAAAGGTAGAGCCTTGAAGCGCCGCCTGAAAGCAACTGACGGCATAATTCACTGCCTATTGAACCGCCCGCCCCTGTAACAAGTACGCGCTTACCTCTAACATAGGAAAGGCTTTCTTTTAAGTTTATTGTTACCGGGTTTCGTCCAAGTAAATCCTGAAGGTCAATGGAACGGGTCTGTATAAAATGAGCATCGCCGTCAACAATTTGTGAAATACCCGGAAGGATTCGTATTTTCTGGAAATTAGCTTTTTTTAGGATTGTATAGAGTTCTTTAAGCTGTTCCGTACCGGCGCTCGGCATGGCGATAATGGCTTCGTCCGCCGGATTTGTCCGTAAAAGAAGCGCTACATCCCTTATAGGACCCAAAACAGGGATACCGTCTATTTTTTTACCTATTTTTTCAGGATCGTCATCAAGAAATGCGACAACTTCGCCAAAAATCGCCTTTGAAGTAATTTCTGCAGCAAGAGTACGCCCTGCGAATCCGGCTCCGATAATATACAGACGTTTTGACTTTTCCGTTATCTTACCCTCTGCTTTTCGAATGCTAATGATTCTATAATTTCAAAGGCAAGGTCTATAGCAAATGAATCATTGTACAAATCAAGGCTTACTTTTGCCCTTCTTTTTCTTTTATCGACTTTAATGATCCTTCCCTCAAGCCCCACAAGCGGACCTTCTACTACGACAATACGCGAGTTTTCATCAAAGTAAACTTTTGACCTGCCTGCTATAGCCCCATTATTTTTAATAAAATGAAGCACAATCTCCAAATCCTGTCCGCTAAGCGCCTTTATGTCCTGATTGGATTTTAAAAAGCGGTAGAATCCTTCTGTCCGCCTGAATTCCCACTGGCATTTGATAATTTCATCATCGCTTTCAGCTTCAATAAAAATATACCCGGGAAAGACCCCTGACAATGAAGGTTTCAATTTTCCCTGTTTCCTGATATCAAGCCGTCTTTGCGGAAAATATACAGGAAGCGTTATTTCCGGATACAGGCCTTTAAAAAGTTTGATAAATTTATTTTCCGCACGTGTTTTAACCTGTATGGCGTAATAATTCATTTCTTACTAATTAATCGGAAATTTTTAATGAAAGCCGTAATTTATATATTTTTGTTTCATATAATTGGTCTATTTAGAGAAAAAAACAGAATGCCGATAACAAAAATGGAGGACTAATGTTTAAAAATGTCATTACTGCCGTATTGTTCGGTATTTTCGCTACGTTCAATATAGAAGCTATTGAAGCGTCGATGATTTCTTTTTATGTGATAGAAACGGGTATACCGGAAAACGCTGAAAGAAACAGACATTCGGCGCTTTGGGAAAACGCCTTTATGGATGTCTTCTTTGATCACGGGTACATTATCACCAATTACCCAATGCTGCGTCTTGGTAAAAAACCTGAGGAAAACATCATTAAGGTATCAGGATTTGATGTTGACGAAGCAAAAGACGCGGGAATTGAATATATACTGATAGCCCGGCTTGATTATGATTCTTTATTAAAAGGGCCGGAAGAAATTACATTTTATCTTTTTACCGTAGCTCAGCATGAAATCATTTATGAAAGAAAGGTTTCAGGTAAGAACTACGGGCAGGAAAGAGATGAATTTAACGACATAAAAACAATAATCAGGGATTTTGTCAGGTTTGTCAGTAATTTTTAGCAGGGGAAGTTTATGAAGAAACGGATAGTTTTATTGGTTGCGCTGTCTCTTTTTGCAGTTACAGTTTTGTCATCATGGGAAGGAGCCGCCGTTACAGCTCCTGAAGGAGAACTGCCTGCAACCGGATTCTATGTTGCAACCAATTCTTTCCCCAAAAATACTGTAGTGGAGATAACCTGCCTTGAAACAAATAAAACAACACGCACAATTGTCGCAAACGGGCTTGACACCCCCGGATTACTTGCAATTGTTTCCCGCGAAGCCGCTGAATTAATCGGCATGAGAGCCGGTTCCGTCAGTACAATAAGGATATCTCAGCCTACTGAGCCTGTAGCCTATTTACGTTTTGCCGAAGGAGCCGCTTCCGGTACTCCTTATTATAATTCGGGCGATGTTCTTACCGCGGAACTTTACCGTGAAGACACATACAAACCTACTGTTCAGGCAAAAGAACCCGTTAATGACAGCATTACAGGTCCCAGTTATGTACTGGAGCCTGAGTGGCGCACAAGGGGCGCAGCGCCTTATATTCCGGGAACACCCGGCGATTATTTCGTAAGACCGTCCCCTGATGAAAAGGTTGAAGGAAAGCCTGAGTATATCACAGAGCCAGTCCCTGATGAAAAGGTTGAAGGAAAGCCTGAATATATAGCGGAGCCTGTCCCCGATGAAAAGGTTGAAGGAAAGCCTGAGTATATAGCGGAGCCGGTTCCTGACGAAAAGGTTGAAGGAAAGCCCGAGTATATAGCGGAGCCTGTTCCTGATGAAAAGGTTGAAGGAAAGCCTGAGTATATAGCGGAGCCTGTCCCCGATGAAAAGGTTGAAGGAAAGCCTGAGTATATAGCGGAGCCAGTCCCCGATGAAAAGGTTGAAGAGAAGCCTGTATATATCACAGAACCGGAAGAAATCACCGAAGTTCCTCCGCCCGGAAGGGAATTTTATCTAAAGCCGGCGGAAGAACGCCCGCCTGAAAGTAATATTTACGGCATAGACCCCGCGTTAATTATTCCCGGAATTACATCCGCGCCTCCCGCAAAAGAACCTGAAAGGCCGGTTCTTCCTCCAATCATTGATACGCCGATCATAGATACTCCAATCATTGAGGTTATTGATAACGATTTCTCAGTCCCGAGAATAACCCGTCTTGACAGCGGGAAATATTATGTGCAAGTTGCTTCTTACGACAGACCGGAAGCCGTTGAAAGCGCATTAATGCAGATTGACCGCAATTACAGGCCTTTTGTTTATATAGCAGGCGACACCGCTTACCGTATTTTACTCGGGCCTCTTAATCAGGGTGAAAGCGCCGCTATTCTGCAGAGATTTAAAAGCATCGGCTATAAAGATGCTTTTGTCAGGCATGAAAAATAGTTTGAGGTTTTTGTGTTAGACGAGCTTATAAACTTCTGGGACAGTAACAAGAGTGCGCTTTTTATAATCGGCAAAAAGTTATTGGCATCGGGGATTATCCTTTTTATAGGGGTATTTCTGACCGGAGGCGTTAAAAGGCTGATAAATAAAGCGTCCGCAAGTAAATTATACGTTGATGACACGATGAGTTCCATCTTACGCTATATCGTAACTTACGGAGTTTTCATCATCTGTGTAATAATGATACTCAATGTCTTCGGAGTTAACACGGCAAGCCTTATCGCATTACTCGGAGCAGCCGGTCTTGCAATCGGTCTCGCGTTAAAAGACACGTTGGGGAATATTGCGGCAAGTATCAGTCTGTTTTTTCTTGGCAGTTACCGTCTGGGGGAATTTATTGAATTCGGCTCTTTTACGGGGACGGTAAAAGAAATAAATCTTTTTACAACTGTACTGGAAACGCCGGACGGTATCTGTATTTCCGCCCCGAACTCAAGTATTTGGGGAAACCCGATCAAAAACTATTCACGTAACGGTAAAAGGCGCATGGAGCTTTTTATCCACATAGCGTATTCCGATTCGATTAATACCGCATTTACTGTATTGAATAACATAATTGCCTGTGAAAAAAGATTTTTGAAAACGCCCGCGCCTCAGATAGTAGTCCAGTCGCTTGAGGACAGTTTCGTTAATCTGTGCGTCAGGGCGTGGGCAAGCAACAAGGATTACTGGGACGTTTACTGGTTTCAAATGCGGAACATAAAGGAAAAGATTGAAGAAGCCCAGCTTCATTTTCCGTTTCCGCAGCAGGATATATACATTTGCGCCCGACAGGATTCGAACCTGCTACCTACGGATTCGAAGTCCGTTACTCTATCCAGATGAGCTACAGGCGCTCGACGGATAATGTTATATAAAATAGAGATATTTGTATAGATATGCATTTATTGGCTTTTATGTTATAAGCAAAGCATTGAATTCTTTTGAAAAAAACGAAATATGCAAACCGGAAAAATGGCTCATTGAAGCGGGCGCGTCTATAGGGTTGAACTTTTCCAATTTTATCCATGAGACAACAAACGAATTCCAGGATCACAGTCTGAAACGGCACGGCGATCATCACATACATGGTGAGGCGACAATTACCGGCGCGGATTTTGAGCATATACCAGCTATCGTGAAGTCTCCAGATTATGCGGTTATAGGCGCTATCAGAAAAGAGACCTTGATTAATGCTTATGCAAAAATAGACAACGGTATAACCTATTTGTATTTTGAGGAAGTATTATTCAGCCGCAGAAATAAGTCGCTCCGGGGAAAAACATTCTACAAAATCACGAGGCCGATTTCATTCGACGAGTTCCTGACGAATATATCCCGAAATAAAAAAACTGACATTTCAAAGGCAATAATTTTAAAATAAAAAAATGTCCAAACAGCCGGAGGCTATCCCGGCGGTGAAGTGGAAGCCCGCAAGGGCACATCACCCGGAGGCGGCCAAATCCTCCACTTTGATGGACACTATAAATATAGCGTTAAAAATCAGCCGCGTCAAATATAATTTTTTCAGGGTGGATGACGGGGTTTGCCTTCCAGTCCTCAGCATCCTGCTTCGGACTTCCAGACCGACTTTTTTACTAAACGCACATCCATGTGCGTTTGCCTTTCGGAGACTTCGTCTCCTCAATGCCGTAAAAAAGTTTCAAACCCCGCATTACTCAGTCCTAATCAACCATTACTGTACTGTTTTTCCGTATTGCCTGGTTTTCTAAACAATTAGGGTGGATGACGGGGTTTGAACCCGCGACGACCAGATCCACAATCTGGGACTCTACCGCTGAGCTACATCCACCATAAAGTCATCTAAATATGTTTAATATACGGCTTTTTGTCAAGGTTATATCAGGAG
>Ga0268262_10002919_pt1 | contig 19169 bp, 15 predicted proteins | sample TergutNc150P3_FD_190354 | JGI IMG/M metagenome (GOLD analysis project Ga0268262, IMG submission 190354) | Nasutitermes corniger P3 segment gut microbial community from laboratory colony in Florida, USA - Nc150 P3 (SPAdes) (version 2) | ecosystem: Host-associated > Arthropoda: Insects >...
AGAAATTATGGATACTATAGGATTTAAAAAATACATGGAAAAAGCTACGTATCTCAAGAAAGGCGTGGAAACACATTACACAGAAAATGCGATTTCTTCGAGAATAAGTAAAGCTCAAGAATTGGAAGATGATTTGAAAATTAATCTTGACAATTTTGTTGTTTCAGAAGAAAAATTTTTAGAATTGTTAATAAAAATTCGTGCCGCTAAAATAGAGACTCTAGCACATACCCCAAAAAGTAACGTAGCTCGTCATTATTTTGCGTATAAGAATAAGGGGAAAAAAATTGGACGTATTTTTGATAAAATTACGAAATTTATCAGAGAAAAACACTAAAACTCCGCAGTTACATAACAAGAAAAGATGAATCACCGCTCATTCAAAAACAAACTGGCAATATAAAAAGCACTTTGCCCATATAACCCAGTGCTATCGTCTGCATAGCACGCTCCTATATGAGATTCGTAAAATTTTTTCAATGCTTCATTTTCGGTGCAATTAAAATGCTCCATTATGATTTGCATGGTTTTTTTTAACGTTGCGGCTCTTATCGTTCCGTTCGACATTTTTTACTCCCAATATCAGTTCCGCCGTGATATAGTATCATAGTTTGTTCTCCAAAATTTTTTCAATGTCGCAGAGTATATAGTCAAAGCCGTGCCCGTGCAGAATATCGTAGTCTTCGTCTAGCATTTGCAAAATGCCTTTGCTTTCAAATAATTTATACACCTCATTGCTGGGTATATGCTTTTTATCGGCATATTTTTCTATGCAGAACAATTTAAAGGAAAGCTGGCTCATTCGGCATAATATATTAAATATAAATCAACCTATTGAGTTTAGCCCTATACTCCCAAGTGAGCTCGTGCTTGGGACCAAGAACGGAGAACAAAGTTATCATGGCTTTCTTCGCCTTGCCCTCTTTGTCTTGCTTGTTTTCAATAAGTTCTAAAAATAAATCCAAGGCTTCTTTGTATTTGTTTTGGGATGCCAATTTATAAGCCTTGTCGTAAGGGGGCGCGGCATCTTCGTAAAATTCCATCAGTTCCAAAAGGGATTTTGACTCGTTGTAAAAATCATCGCCTTCCTTTATGTTTTGTACTAAAGTTTTTGCCTCTTCTTTTTTGCCAGTCATCACTTTGGCTTTTGCGAGCAGGTAGCAACCTTTTTTGTTGCTTGGATTTTTTTCAAATAATTTTTGCAGAATTTTTATAGCCGCAGTTGCTTGCCCAAAATTTATCGCTTCTTCGGCATTTAGCAGCAAGCTTTCTTCTTCGGATAAAAAAAACGGCAAGAGTTGTTTTTTTAGCTCTGCTTCGGGAAGGGTGCCATTTATGTTGGCAACTATTTGCCTGTTTTTAAAAATGCGGATATCGGTTATTGCGCTTATGTGCAAGTAAGCGGCGAGCTGCTGGTTGTTAGGGTCTTCGGGGTCTAGCTTTGCTATGGTGAATCTAAGTTCGCTGGCGAGTTTTTCCAGCGCAGGCGATGCCTCAAAAGCAACCGCAATGGCTTTTTCCGCAGAGCCATTTATTACAATTTGCTCAAATGTTTCAATATCGGTTTGAATTACAGGCATTGGGGAAAATATAGAAACCTACGGAACAGGGTCAAAGCCGCCTTTGCAAAAGGGCTGGCAACGCAAGATTCGCCATATTGTAAGCCGAATACCTTTTATCACACCATATTTTTCCACCGCTTCTATGGCGTAATTTGAGCAAGTTGGGTAAAACCTGCAACATCCGTTAAAAAAAGCCGGATGCACTTTTTGATATAATTTTATGAGTTTAATCAGCATAATTCAAGCACCAGCTTCCCAGCATCTCCCCTCAGAGCCTCCCAGTTCGCATCTGTTTGGCTCATTTCAACAAGGGCCATAATCCAAACGGGCGATTTGAAGTTTTTTGCTTCTTTAAATAACACAGAACGCAAAACTCGGCGGCATTTATTGCGAAAAACAGCATTTCCGCTTTTCTTTTTAACAACAAAGCAAAATCTGTTGCAGGCATCGGGTGCAGGCATAATTTTTAGGCTTAAAAAGCCAAATCGGAGCCTTTTGCCCTTAGATGCCACAACATTGTAAGAATCCTGCGAGGGAAAGCGAAAATTCCTAAGCGTGCCCAAAGCTAGTATAGCGGTTATTTTTTGTATAGCTCATCGCTTACGGTGAGCCTTTTTCTGCCTTTGGAGCGGCGAGAGCTAAGTACGTCTCGACCCCAGCGGTCTTCCATGCGGTGCCTAAAGCCGTGTTTGTTGGCACGTTTGCGATTATGCGGTTGAAAAGTCCTTTTCATAGGGTTTAAATATAGAAAAAATTGGAAATTTTGTCAAGGAAATCTCCATTCAAGGGGGGAATTTTCTAAGTTACCACCATGAAAATCACTTTTGAAATAATTAAAATGTCGCTGGGCGACCCTGTTACCATAGCTGTGCTTTTAATTTTATGTTGTTTTTCGCTATTTGCTTGGGGGATAATAATAACAAAATTCCTTTCCCTTAAGAGCAAAATGAGCGCAAATATTCGTTTTTACAAAACTTTTGAACGTATAAAACATTTTGCGGAAGTGGAGAATTTTTTTGCGGCATCACCTAAGTGCCCGCTTAGATTCATAACAGGCGCTGTGCTAGAAGAAGCTAAAAATTTAAGCCCCTTTGTAAGCGTTGAAACCCTTGGTCCTCGCTCAGAAATGCTGGAAGACACCATACAGCGCGAGGTGGAAGCTTGCAGAATGATAGATGATGGCAAACTCTCTTTTTTGGCAATGGCTTCCAACGTTTCGCCGTTTTTTGGGCTTTTTGGAACAGTTTGGGGCATTATGCAGTCTTTTTACGAAATTGGAATGCACGGCTCGGCAGATTTGAGCGTTGTTGCCCCGGGCATAGCGGTTGCCTTGGTGACCACCGTTGCCGGCCTTATAGCTGCCATTCCAGCTTCCATTGCATATAACTATTTTGTTTCCCGCAATACCCGCCAAGAAATTTTTTATTACAATTTTGCCTCGCGCTTGCTCAGTTTATTCAAACGCGGGGATTTGCTCGCCATAGAAAAAGTTTTCACAGAAAGAGAAACAGTCAAAAGATAATTATGAAAAGAAGCCGTGGAAAATCGCTGAACCAAGAGATGAACTTGACCAACATGATAGATGTTGTTTTTGCCATCTTGATAGTTTTTTTAATATCTGCTCCTCTTATGAGTCAGGGCATAAAGGTGGATTTGCCAGACGCCGAATCCAAAACCATTCCACAAGAAGAAGATATGCTCAAAATAACCGTAGACAGAGCAGAAAAAATTTTCGTTGCGGATTTGCCAACAGATATAAACAATTTTGATGATATTTTCAAATCGCAATGGAAAAACAATGCCCCGGTAGTGATAAATGCCGACTCGTCTGTGCATTATGGCATTGTTATGAAAATTGTGTCTTTGGTTCAGGTTGCTGGCGTTGAAAAACTGGGTTTTTTAACATTGGAAAGGGGAGATAAAAAGCAGAAGAGGAAAAAATGAAAGGAACTTACGCATTTAAAGGGAAAGAGCCTGTTGTTGGGAGAGATGTGTTCATAGCTCCGGGTGCCAGAGTTATAGGCGATGTGGAACTCTCAGACGATGTTTCCATTTTTCACAATGCGGTTTTGCGGGGAGATATAAACAGCATAAAAATCGGGAAAAACTCAAATGTCCAAGATAATTCAACGGTGCATTTGGCAAGCGACAAAGGTGTTGTTATAGGTGATGGAGTGACTGTTGGTCACAATGCCATTATACACGCTTGCACAGTTGAGGATTATTGCATTATAGGCATGGGGGCTTGCGTTATGGACGGAGCCGTAATTGGTCACCACAGCATTGTTGGTGCCTCTGCTCTTGTCACCAGCGGCAAAGAATTTCCGCCTTATTCCCTGATAACCGGAAGCCCGGCGCGCAGAGTCAGGGATTTGACAAAAGATGAAATAGAGCACTGCGAGTGGAGCGCGAAAAAATACGTGGAAGTTAAAAATAGTTTTTTGGAGAAAAACTCGTAATCCGCAAAAACCTGCATTCGTTTTTAACCTTCTCATAAGCTTCCACCGCGTTTTCCAAAGAATAGAACAAGGAAAAAACACTGGAACCGCTACCGGAGAGCAGGGAGTTTCCTCCGCAGTCATTTAGTTTTTGCTTTAAGAAATTTATCAGGGGATATTTTTCGAGCACTGTTTCTTCAAATTGATTGTATAAATTGTCCAAAGGGTTTGTACTCTTCAAAAAGTTTTGCCAAGGCAGGCTACCGGCAGGGATAACGTCTTTATAGGCATCGGCGGTGGGAACTGTGCATTTTGGCGTGGCTAAAACTATGCAGCAATCGCTCTCTATTGTGTTTTGCGGTGTTAAAATATTGCCAATGCCAGTTGCCAGTGCTGCCCCGCCTTTCACAAAAAAAGCAATATCGGCACCAAGGCTAGCCCCTATTTCTTCTAATTCTTCTGAGCTGGAGCGCAGGCCCCACAATTTGTTCAAAAGCCTGAGTGCGGCTGCGGCATCGGAACTTCCACCGCCAAGCCCTGCACCCAAAGGTAAGTTTTTTTCCAAATAAAAACGAACACCGCTTGAAATCATAAGTTTTTCTTTTAATTTCTCTGCTGCTCTGCAAACCAAGTCTTTTTCGGGTGAGTATTCTTGCAGGTTATTGTAAGATATGGAAATTTCGCCGCTGCTGTCTCTCTCGCCAAAAAGACGGTCTCCGCAATTAAGGGTGTGAAACATAGTGCCAATATCGTGATAACCATCTTCTCTTTTATTTATTATGGATAAAAAAAGATTTATTTTTGCAGGTGCAAATTCGGTTAAAATCATCTCAAATCTCTGATTCTTTTTATTTTGAGCGCTCTATTTTGCCCTTCACCCGTGGGAGAGAGCTTTATTTTTGAATATGTTAACATTCTGCGGCGTTCTTGTCTTTTGGCAAAACTGTTATCAAATTTAGATTTTGCAACAAACAGAATTACCAAAAAAGCCACAAGAACAGCAAACCATATATAATATAAAACATCACTTGAGGTTTCCGCTTCCATTAAGGCTCCTTGATTGTTATTTTGTTGCGGTTTATTATTCCGTGCGCAAAACCTATTATAAAATATATCAGCACCAAAGCCATTAAATATTCAGGCAAAATCATGGCAAAGCCCGCAATATAAGCTCCGGCTATGTTTATCACTTGTATTGCGTTTATGATATTGCTCTTTCTTTTTTTTAGTTTAGCGAGAAACAAGGGACTAACCATAAGTACGCTGGTGATCAGCATAATCACAAGGGGAATGTAGAGAACATCGGGGCAGGAGTCAAAGAATTTATATTTGCAGAGCAAAATTATTACCAAAGCGTTTACAATCCCTGCAAAGGTAGAGGGCATTCCAGAGAAATAATCGGGGTAGGAATCGTTATCCATTGCGTTGTATTTGGCAAGCCTCATGGCAGCGCATACCATATAAACCGCAGCTCCGGCAAATAGGGCTAGCTTGTGCGATTCATACCAGTCTGGCAATATATCTTTATAGGCAAACATTATCATAAATGCAGGTGCTATGCCAAAGGCTATTAAGTCTGCAAGGCTGTCGAACTGCGCCCCGAATTCCGAGCTTGCGTTAAAAGCACGGGCGGCAAAACCGTCTAATTTGTCCAGTAATGCGCAAAAAATTATGAAATGCGCCCCCATAACCACAGAATATTCGTTTTTTATTTCAAACAAACTGGCAGAGCAGCATATAGAAGCCACACCGAGTAAAAAATTAATGCTGGTGAAAGCGTTTGGAACTATGAACTTCGCATTGTGCATACGGAAGTAATATAGAAAAATTTATATATTACCCTAGTTAATGAAAACTGTTTTTGTAGTTGATGATAGCGATACTTGCCTATCTAAGGTAGAGGAGGTACTGGAAAGCCAGTATCGCGTTATGACTTTGCCTTCTGCTGCAAAAATGTTTGCCATGCTAGAAAAAATTACGCCAGATTTGATATTGCTGGATATTAGTATGCCAGAAATGGATGGTTACACGGCGCTACGCATATTGAAAGAAAATCCCAAAACCGCTGATATACCGGTGATATTCTTAACAGGGCAAGCAGATGTTATGGTAGAGGCTCATAGCTTTGACCTCGGTGTTATAGATTATATAGTAAAACCATTTTCTGCCCTTGTTTTGCTGAACCGCGTTAAAATGCACATGGATATGGACGGCGTTGTCCGTGAAAGAACAGCGCATTTGGAACAAAAAACAAAACAGATGGAGTCTTTATACGATAATATTATATCTATTCTGGCAGATGTTGTTGAAAGCCGCGACCACTTGACCGGTGGTCACATTGAGCGAACCACAATTCAAACTAAAATTCTAATAGATGCCATGCTGGAACGCAACGTATATGCAGATGAAATAAAAAGTTGGAATTCAGATTTGGTAGCTTCTTCGGCTCGTTTGCACGATATAGGCAAAATAGCCGTTCCAGATTCCATTTTGAATAAACCGGATAAGTTAAGCGATGAAGAATATGAAATTATGAAAAGACACGTAAACGCTGGCGAGCATATTATAGATAAAATAATAAGCAAAACACAAGAAGGAACCTTTTGGAATAGAGCAAAAAATTTCGCAAGCTACCACCACGAGCGCTGGGACGGCACAGGCTACCCGCGCGGGCTTAAAGGTCTTGAAATTCCTCTTCAGGGAAGAATTTTGGCTGTGGTTGACGTTTACGATGCCCTGATATCCGAGAGAGTGTATAAAAAAGCTTTTGACCATTATAAAGCAGTTGAAATAATCAAGTCTGAATCTGGAAAACAATTTGACCCTAAAATAGTAGAAGTATTTTGTGATGTTCATGAACGTTTTATGAATGTAGATGTAAAATGGTAGAGAAGTATAAACGCATACTATCTTATTGGCAAGTGATACTTGTTTTCATTGCCTTTATGTTGGTTATTGGAACAAGCTACCTTTTAATAAGCGGTGCAGAGCAAAAGCATCTTAGGCAAGATGCCGAAAATGCGTTAGACAATACCAGCATAAAAATAGAAACCGATTTGGCCGAACTGAAAACCTTGATGGACATAATTTCAGAAACTGCTCGCAAAATGATTATTAAAGGCGATGATTACGAGAAAGTGTCTTGGTATTTGAAAAGTGTCGCTGAATATATGTCTCATCATAAAAATGCGTTATCTCAGGTTACAGATATTTATGGAATTTTTGATGTATTTGAAGGAAAGTTTCATGCCTCTGTTGACAGGGTTCCCCCAGAAAGTTATTCTCCTCAAAACCGCCCTTGGTATAAAGCGGCTGTTGAAGCTAATGGGAATATCGCTGTTACGGAACCATATATGGATGTTGTTTTGGACGTGCCAATTATCACTTATTCGCGCAAAATTATGGACGATAAAGGCAAGTCGCTCGGCATAATTTGCATGGACATAAAGCTAAACAAAATTAAAGAGTATGCAAGCAATGTGCATATAACCGAAAACACCTATGGCATATTGTTCAATAAGCAATTTGAAATCATCGGTCATCCAAGCCCATCGTATTTGGGTAAATCTCTTCGCCAACTAAATGATGGTCTCTCCATTGAAAGCGATTTAAGGCAAGGCATAAGTATTTCTGAGCGCAAAGTGATGGATTACAAGGGTAATCAAGCCATTGCTTTTATGCGGCAATTGGAAAATGGCTGGAGCCTCGCTGTGATAATACCTTCTAAAGAGTATTACCAAAATTTGAATGGCATGGCAGAGTTCCTTTCGATTTTAGGCTTTACAATGGCAATTACTTTAAGCCTGCTTTTGTCGCGCATAACAGCAGTGAACAACAAACTGGAAAAACGAATGGGGACAATATTTGAAAATGCGCCATTTGGCAGCATTATATTTGATAAAAATTCAAACATTGTTGAATGTAATTTGAGAGTTGTTAAAATGTTTGAACTCTCCAGCAAGCAAGAGTGTGTTAAAAGGTTTTTAGAGTTTTCGCCCAAATACCAGCCAAATGGCAGATTATCACGCGATGAATTGACTGAGGTTGCAGCCAAGGCTTATGAAAAGGGTTTCCATAGTTTTGAGTGGATGCACCAAAAACTAAACGGCGAACCTGTTCCTTACGAAGTCGCGCTTGTACGCGTTGAGTTTGACAAAGAAGTTGCTTTAGTGTCTTATATGCGAGATTTGCGCGATACAAAACGAATGGTGAACGAAATTAAAAATAGGGGTCTTTTGCTGAATACTGTGAATCAGATGGCTTTTATTTTGTTGCAGAATCAAGACGAAAGTAATTTTGAAAATTCACTGCTAAAAAGCCTTGAGCTTATGGGGCAATGCCTTGATGTTGACCGCGTTCAAATTTACCGCAATGAAATGATTGACGGCGAACTGCATTTTGTGTGTAGGCATAAATGGCTCAGCGAATATGGCAAAAAGTGCGTGCCAACTCCAATTGGTCTAAGTTTTTCTTACAGCAAGCGGCAGGAATGGAAAAAAATATTTTTACGCAGAGAAAATATAAACACTTCGGTAAAAGATTTATCTAAAAACGAGCAAGAATTTTTGAGTAGCTATGACGTGAAATCCATAGTCTTGATTCCGTTGTTTTTAGATGATGATTTTTGGGGATTTTTCAATATTGATAATTGTCACACAGAACGCAAGTTTTCAAGAGAAGAAATGGAAATACTCACCTCTGCTGGATTTATGATAAGCAATGCGATTAGCCGCAATTTGCAAATAACTAAAATGCGCGAGGCAGATAAACATCTGCAAATGGTTTTTGACAATGTGCCGCTCGGCTACCTTATGCTCGATAAAAATCACATTATTATAGAATGCAATCAGAGAGCTATTAAGTTATTTAAATTGACCAGCAGGCAAGAATGCACTGATAAATTTTACGAACTTTCGCCGGAATATCAGCCAAATGGAAAACCATCTAAAGAGAGGGCCATTGCGCTTATAAACGAAACATTTGAAAAAGGCTTTAACCAGTTTGAATGGATGCACCAAACATTAGACGGCGAACTTATCCCTTGCGAAATTATACTTACGCGCGTTAAATATAAAGACGATCTCTCTGTGGTAGCATATCTGCGCGATTTGCGCGGGCTTAAAACAATGCTAGACGAGCTGCACAAAGAAAACGAGAATTCCCAGTTTATGGCTCATTGGTATAACTCCATTCTAAATGCCATACCGCTTCCCATAACCGTGACCGATGCAGATGCTAAATGGACATTCATAAATACTGCGGTTGAAGAATTTTTGGGAATAACGCTTAAAGATGCACTTGGCAAACCGTGCAGCAACTGGAATGCCAATATATGCAACACCCTTGATTGCGGCATAGAGTGCGCAAAAAGAGGGCTTAAACAGACATATTTTTCAGAGGGAGACAAATCGTATCAGGTGGATGTTGCAAAATTAGAGGATTTAAAAGGCGAAACGACTGGATATATTGAAGTGGTGCAAGATATAACCAACCTGAAAATTATGGCAAAGAAACAAGCCGAGGCCGAAACAGCCAATCTTGCTAAATCTGCATTTCTTGCAAAGATGAGCCATGAAATTCGCACACCCATGAATGCCATTCTCGGAATTGCCGAAATTCAACTGGAAGATGATGCACTTCCTCCGCAGGCACAAGAGGCTCTTAATAAAATTTATGCTTCTGCAAGTTTGCTGCTCAATATCATAAACGATATTCTGGATTTGTCAAAAGCGGAGTTTGGCAAATTAGAGCTTGTCCCAAATAAGTACAATGTTGCAAGCATGATTTACGATGTTGTGCAATTGAATATGGTTCAGTTCAGCCACAAATCCGTTGATTTTGAGCTTGAAGTTGACCCAAATATATCCACAGAGTTATTTGGTGATGAACTGCGCATTAAACAGATTTTGAATAACCTGCTCACAAATGCGTTCAAATACACCAATAAAGGAAAGGTGAAATTGTCTGTGAGTTCCGAGCGAAAAAGCGAAAGTTCCGATGTTATGCTTATTTTCAACATAAGCGATACGGGGCAAGGCATGACCGAAGAACAGAAAAACAAAATATTTGAAGAATTCTCCCGTTTTAATTTGGAATACAATAGAGCAGTTCAGGGCACAGGGCTTGGAATGAGCATAGTGAAACATCTCATTCAAATGATGAATGGCGAAATTTCCGTTGAAAGCGAAGTTGGAAAGGGTACGGTTGTTAATGTGAAAGTGCCGCAAGGATTTGTGAGCGAAGATGTTTTGGGCGAAGAATTAACCGCAAATCTGCAAAATTCCCGTTTTGTCAAAGATTCGCAATTAAAGAATGCAAGAATTGAACGCGAACCTATGCCTTATGGCAGTGTGCTTGTTGTTGATGATGTGGAATCCAATCTATATGTTGCCAAAGGTTTGCTGCAACCTTACAAGCTATCCATTGATGTAGCCGAAAGCGGCGAAGAAGCGGTAGAAAAAATCAAGAGCGGCAAAATTTACGATGTTGTATTTATGGACCAGATGATGCCAAAAATGGATGGGGTGGAGGCGGTAAAGATTATGCGCGATTCAGGATACTCGGCTCCCATTATAGCACTTACCGCGAATGCAATAGTCGGGCAGGCAGAGGTTTTATTGAGCAGCGGTTTTGATGATTTTATTTCAAAGCCCATAGATATTCGCCAAATGGACTACATTTTGAACAAGTATATTCGCGACAAGCAGACTCAGGAAGTTATAGCGGAAGCTCGCCAAAAGCATAATATTTCAAAAATAAGCCCTTACGAAATAGATTTCAAAGCAAACCCAGACTTGCTATTTGCCTTTATTCGCGATGCCAAAAAGAAAATCCCGATTATGGATGCCATTTTTAAAAATATCAATGCCGCAACAAACGAAGATTTGCGCGTATTCACAATCAACGTTCATGCAATAAAAAGCGCTTTGGCAAATGTTGGCGAAAAAGAACTTTCAAGTGTTGCCCGAAAACTGGAAAAAGCAGGTATGGAAGGCAACAAGGCGGTTATATCTGCCGAAACAGGAAATTTTTTAGAAGGTCTGGGCAAAGTGATTCAAAAACTTGAATCCGATAAAAATGCAATTGCATCAAAAGAAGAAGACACAGTGTATTTTAGGGCGCAACTTGTGGAGTTCCGGTCTGCTTGCACAAATTACGACAAAAAACTTGCTAAGAACATTCTCTCCGAACTCAGTTCTATGCAATGGTCTCCAAAAATCAAAAACTTTTTGGCTCTTCTTCAAGAACTTCTTTTGCACAGTGATTTTGAAGAAGCGGTTTCTAAAACAACAGAATTTATGGAGTTACACAAATGATACGTTCACTAATACCCAAGGACTTATACGCGCAAATTCTGTGGATTGTGCTTTCTTTTGCGTTGATGATAGTTTTAAACTATTTATTGACGCATAAATTAGAACACGACCATTTGAAACGGGAGGCTGAGAATGATATCTACCATATGCAGTCCAGCATTGAATTTGAACTGCTTGAAAATGAAGTGGTGTTGAGCGGCATAGCAGAAACAGCCCGAATAATGATTTCACAGCACAAAAGTTTTGAGATGCTTTCTGAATATATTAAAAACGTGACCCAATATATGACAACCGATGAAAAATTCGCATCTTATGTAATGAATATATATGGTATTTTTGAAGCATTTGATGGAAAATTAATTTTTGGCAATAATTGGGTTCCACCAAGTAATTATATGCCATCGGAACGCCCTTGGCATGAAGTAGCAATGAAGGCAGGCAAAGAAGTGAGGATTACGGAGCCATATTTGGATGCAGCGACTGGCGCAATTGTCATCACTTATGTACGCCGCATTTTTGATGAAAAAGGCAATCGACTGGGCATAATTTGCTTGGATATAAACCTTGCCAAAATCAAAGAATATGTGAGCAAAATATATATTGCAGAAACTGAAGTGGGAATACTTCTCAGCGAACAATTAAATATTGTTGTACATCCCGATTCCGCATTGCTGGGCAAGGCACTCCGCGATGTGAATTACGGAATATCAAGCCTTGCAGAAGAATTGGAACAAGGCGTAGAAATTTCTGAGCGCAGAGTGTTGAATTTCAGAAACGAAGAGTCGGTTGCATTTTTCAAGAGGTTGAAAAACAACTGGTATGTGGGAATTTTGATACCAGAGGAAAATTATTACAAAGAGATTAAAAACATCACAATAATTCTCAGTTTGCTTGGCATTGTGCTGGCAGCTGTATTGATAACATTGCTGCTGAAAATTGAGAGAGCCAAAGAAAGTGCCGAACAATCCATAAAAGTTCTCACAAACGTGCTGAACGGCTTGGATATTATGATATATGTGACTAACCCAATTACCGATGAAATTCTCTTTATAAACGAAAATATGAAAAAGCATTACGGTTTAGACGACCCAATTGGGAAAACTTGCTATAAAGTTTTTCAGAAGGGAATGGACAAAAAATGCGAATTTTGCCCTTGTTTTCAGCTAAATAAAGAACCGCACAACATTGTTATATGGGAAGAACGCAGCACCTTAACCGGGCGCGTGTATCGCAACACGGATAGATACATGGAATGGCACGATGGCGAAATTGTACATATACAACATTCCGAAGACGTAACCGAATTGGTTGTTGCAAGAGAATTAGCTGAACAGAGCAGCCGTTTCAAAAACCGCTTTTTATCGCGCATAAGCCATGAGATAAGAACACCTATGGCTACAATTATGGGCATCACCGAAATCCAATTGCAGAACGAAACCATAGAACAAGGTATGAAAAAAGTATTTATTGAGATTTACAACACAAGTTATTTGCTTTTAGATGTTATAAGCAATATATTAGATGTGTATAAAATAGAGGCGAACAAAATAGAAATTGCGTTTGTGGAATATGATGTTGCGAGTTTAATCAACGATATTGTGCAATTTAACCTTATGCGAATGAAAAACAGAGCGGTTGAATTTGAATTTAGTGTTGATGAAAACCTGCCAGTTATGTTGTTTGGAGATGTGGTTCACATTAAGCAGATTTTGAATAATTTGCTCTCCAATGCCTTTAAATATACTGAATCTGGAAAAGTAAAATTATCGGTGAGTGCAGAGAACACTAAAAAAGAAAATTTTGATATGACGCTCGTTCTCAGCGTGAGCGATACTGGGCAGGGCATGACCGAAGAACAGAAAAACAAAATATTTGATGAATATTCTCATTTCAGCTATTTGATTGAAGGCACTGGTCTTGGCATGAATATCACGCAATATCTGATAAAGGCGATGCAAGGCGAAGTTGTTGTGAATACCGAGCTTGGCAAAGGCACGGAATTTATAGTGCGCTTGCCGCAAAAGAACACAAACTCTGGCGTTTTGGGCAAAGAACTAGTTGAAAGTTTGCAAAATTTCCGTTATATAAGTTACGCGCAAATGAGAAGCGCGAGAATAGAGCGCGAACCTATGCCTTATGGCAATGTGCTTATTGTTGACGATGTTGAATCTAATTTGTATGTTGCCAAAGGTTTGCTGCAACCTTACAAACTCACTATTGACACAGCAGATAGCGGTTCAGAAGCGGTAGAAAAAGTTAAGAAAGGCAGGAGTTACGATATTATATTCATGGATCACATGATGCCAGAAATGGATGGAGTGGAAGCTGTGAAAGCCATTCGCGAATTTGGATATACCAATCCCATTATTGCGCTCACTGCGAATGCTATTGGAGGGCAGGCAGAACTATTTTTGAAAAATGGTTTTGATGGTTTTATTTCAAAACCAATAAACATTCACCAGATGAATTCCATTTTGAACAAATTTATTCGCGATAGGCAAAGCCCAGAAGTGATAGGAGAAGTTCGCCGCCAGTATGCTCTTCAAAAAATCAGCGCTCGCGATACAAGTTTTAAAATGAGTTCTACCATGGAGCTTGCCTTTGCCCGTGATGCCAAGAAAAAATTCCAAGTTCTTGAGTCAATTTCAAATAATATAAATACTGCAACAGACGAAGATTTGAAATTATTTGCTGTAAATGCAAATGCCTTAAAAAGCGTGCTTGCAAATGTTGGCGAAAAAACGCTTTCCAAAGCTGCCCACGAGCTGGAGATGGCAGGCAATGAAGGCAATAGGGCGGTTATATCCTCTGATACTCCGCCTTTTTTGGATAGCCTTAACGAGATAATTCAAAGAATAGACGCAGACGAAGATGCAAATGTTTTTGACGATGAAGATACTGCATATTTGCGTTCCAAACTTTTGGAATTCAGGTATGCTTGCACTGCTTACGACAAAAAATTAGCCAAAAACGTTCTCACTGATATTTATTCCAAGCGTTGGTCACGCCAAACCAAAGAGCTTTTGGCCACCCTCTCGGAACTTCTGCTGCACAGCGATTTTGAAGAAGCCATAAAGCGAGTGGAGAGGTCGTTGTAGGTTAGAGTTTTCTCCTCTTCCTTTGGAATTTCACAGCGAATCTATGCGCTTCGTCTCTTGCTCTTTGCAAAAGCTGCAAAGCTGGGTGGTTGCGTTTTAGCAGAACGGAGGTTTTTTCGCCCGGAAAAACAATTTCTTCCAAACGCTTGGCAAGCCCAATAACGGGAATCTCAGTTAAGTTCATCTCTTTTAGAACTTCAAAAGCCGCATTGACCTGCCCCTTGCCGCCGTCTATAAGGAGCAAGTCCGGAAAATCAGAATTCTCTGCTTGCAACCTTTTAAGTCTGCGGGTTAAAATTTCTTTCATGCTTGCAAAGTCGTCTCCGCCCATTGCTATTTTAACCTTGTATTTTCTGTAATCGCTTTTGCTCGGAAAACCATTCACAAAACGGACCATGCTTGCCACAGGCTCCTCTCCACCCAAATGCGAAATGTCAAAACATTCTATGCAGAGCGGCGGGTTGTTTAAATTCAATTCCTTTTGCAGCTCAAAAATGCTCCTGTTCATTTCATCGTATTTTGCGCCTTTTGCCTGCAACTCAACCAAAAGCATTTCTGCATTTGCTTTTGCCATTTGCAAATATCCAAGTTTTTCGTCTCTTTGCGGAACCTTAGCCTGAATTTTGTGACCTGCCAAATTTGCGAGCAATTCCTCAAATGCCTCTTGCTCTTCGCCAAGCGAAAATTCCATAATTATCTCGCGTGGCAAATCATCTTTTGAAACACTCAAGTACCAACCTGGCAAAAATTCCGACAAAATCTCCGGTGGCTCCTGCTCCAAACGGCTTTCCAAATAAAAATGCCGCCTATTGAGTAAAATTCCGCTTCTGTACTCAACTATAACCGCAGTTGCTAGTTCTTTTGCCCTGCAAACAGCAATAACGTCAAGGCTCAGTCCCGCATTGTTTGCGTGGTCTGCTTTTTGCTTTGCAAAGGCACTCTGCACAGCAAAAACTTGGTCTCTATATTTGCTGGCATCTTCAAAACGCATTTCGGCAGATGCTATTTGCATTTTCCTTTGCAGCCTCGCTAAAATTTCTGTGTTTTTGCCTTCCAAAAGCATTTTGGCGGCATATACGCCCTCCATATATTCCTCTTCGGTGATATTGTCTATGCAGGGAGCTTTGCACCTGCCCATGTGAAAGTTAAGGCAGGGGCGAACCTCTTTTTTCAAGGGAAAGAGCAAATGGCATTCCCTTAAATAAAAAAGACGCGGAACCATGTCTAGAATAGCCCTTATGTAGTTGGAATTGGTAAAGGGGCCAAAATAGAGATTTTCGTCTTCTTTTGTTTTGCGAGTTAGCCTGAGGCGCGGGAATTTCTCTTGCATCTCTAGCATTAAATATGGAAAATGCTTGTTGTCTTTTTGGCGAACATTGTAATATGGCTGGTGCTGCGCTATTAAATTTGCCTCTAATATAAGGGCTTCGGTTTCGGTTTCGGTAATTATCCATTCTATATCCACTATATGCGGGAGAATGAGAGTCGCAGCCCTGTGCCCCTCTTTTTCCCTCCCGTCAAAATAACTGCGAACCCTTTTGCTCAAAAGTTTTGCCTTGCCTATATAAATAATCTCGCCTTTGGAGTTCTTCATCAAATAAACGCCTGGCTTGGCAGGCAGGCTCATAAGTCGTGAAACTAAATCGTCTTGCATCCTTTTTAATATAGTAAGTGAATTTACTATATTACACCCATTATGACCATTGAAATTCGCAAATGGACAAAAGATGCTAACAAGAGTTTGATAGTTTTTTTATCAATGGTGGTTATTTTAGTGAGCATTTTGCTATTTGCCGTGTTTTTAATTTCAAATTTCAAAATGTTTTTGGCAGACCAAGTAAAAACAAGTGCTTATGCCGAAAATCTCAGTCTTTTGAGCGATGTGTCGCTTAATCTAAAAAAACTGGAACAATCGTTAATGGAATCCAAGTTAACATTATCCAATTTGATGGAGTTGGACTACAAAGATGAATTTTTAAAGAAATATATCAGTGGCAAAGTGAATTTGGATTCCGATATTTTGAAAATTTATATCAGTTCCAATAAAGATAGCACCCAAAGCCCGTGGTTCATAAATGCCAAAAAAGCCAATGGGAGAGTTTCATTCTCCCTGCCATATTTAGATTCACCTAGCAACAAAATATTGATGGATTTTTCCACAAATATTTACAACAGCAAGGGGCAGGACATTGGTGCCCTGTCTCATTCTTTTTATTTAGAGAAATTAACTAGAGTGCTTTTGCAGCACAAAAGAGTGCCGGAGCACGAAATATACCTGCTTGATTATTCCGAGAATCTCATAACAGCAACAGATGAAATTTATATAAAAAATATGCAATCTTTTAAATTTGACGAAATTGGCTTGGACGCTTACAAGAATAAAATTTTTTCTTATTCAAATTCTTTTATCGCAGATAATAATTATTACATATTCTTTACCCCTGTTTTTGAGCGGAACTTTGTTTTAGTTTCAAAAATGCCAATTAAATCCATTTATTCAACAAAAAATTTCTTCTTCAACAAAATGTTTGTCATACCCACTTTTCTTTTTATAACTATGATAATATCCGTTTCGATTTTTGTGATTATGCTTATGAGCGTGGAACAGAGAAAAAAGGAACATATAGAGAAAGAAAGTTTAACAGACCCTTTAACCAACATATTCAACAGAAGGTATTACGAAAAAATAATAGAACCGGAATTTACAAGAATGGAAAAGGAACAAAAATATATTTCGTTGATTATGTTAGATATAGACTTCTTTAAAAAATGCAATGATACTTATGGGCACGTTCAGGGCGATGAGGTGTTGAAATGCGTTGCAAATATTTTTGTGAAACACGCAAGGCGCGAACACGATTTTGTATTTAGATTGGGAGGCGAAGAATTCGGGGTGCTGCTCATTGGAACGGGAGAAGAAGGTGCCATTGAAATTGCAGAAAAAATTAGAACAGAAGTACAAGAAACAAAAATTCCGCTTAAAGATTCAAATGAGCATATTTCCATTACAATTAGTGCTGGCATTGCAAGCCTTGTTCCGCATTTAGAACAAAATCCTCAAATCCTTTACGATATAGCAGACGAAATGCTTTACAGAGCAAAGAGAACCGGAAGAAACAAGGTCTGCTGTTAAATATCGCATACAAAGGGATATGGGACAACTTAATTTTAACACGAAATTCTAGGGATATGGGAAATGATTTTATCAAATTTCATGTCCCTTGTCCCTTATCCTATGTCCCAAAGATAGTTGCGTTTGTTATAGTTTCCCGCCTTCAACCACAAAATCATCGGGATTTGCTTTTGGTCCCATAATTGCTCTGAGCGTTGCTTCAAAATCTTTGTGAAAAAATTGTTCTTCTGCCAGTTCTTCAATGGTTTTGTTTATGAAATTAAGCAACTCGGTGTTGCCTTTTTTAAGTGCGGGGGCAATGCCTTCAACCGGGCCTATGGAGCTAATTCCAACTTCAAGATTAAAATCTTCTTGTGCCCATACAAATGCAACGGTATTATCTTGTGCTAGTGCTGCTCCCCTGCCGTCTTTCAATGCAGTAAAAATTTCATCTATCCCATTAAGAGCCACAATTTCTATTTCTGGATGTTTTTCCAAGAAATATTTTTCTTGGGTAGTACCTTTGGCAACAATTAGCTTTTTGCCAGCCAATTCGCTTAGGTCTCTAATTGGGGCGATTTTTGGAGAAACCACGCTAATGGAGACTTTCATGTAGGGGTGTGCAAAATCAATTATTTTAGCTCTTTCGGGTGTATTTGTGAAATTCGCAAGTACCACATCTGCCTTCCCGTTTTTCAGAACTTCAAAGCGGCTTACGGGGTCAACAATTATAAACTCAATTTTTGAGGAATCTTTAAAAAGTTCGTAAGCAAGCCTTTTTGCAAAAACTACCTCAAAGCCCTGATTTTTGCCCCGATGGTCTATATAGCCAAAAGGTGGGTCGTCTCCAGAAACGGCAACTTGCAAAAAACCACGTTTTTTAATTATTTCAAGCCCATTTGGTTCCTTTTTTTCGCAACCAACAGCAAAAAAAGCCAAGGTCAAAGCAATCACACAGAGTTTAAGTTTGCCCATGAGTACAAATATAGTAAACAATTTTCTATATTTATAGACCCTAGTTATGGAAAACAACATTGTAGAAGTTATAGCAATAGACGGACCTAGCGCCACTGGCAAAAGCACCACGGCGAAATTGGTTGCCAAAGAGCTCGGCTATACTTATTTAGATACCGGAGCTATGTATAGAGCGGTCGCTTATTTAGCTGAGAGCGGAGAGCTTCGGGTGGAGAATAGCTTGAATTTAAATGAGATAAGAATCTCTTTTGATAAAAATAATCAGATTTTGATAAATGGCGTTAATAGAGAAGGTGAGATTAGAGACCCTAGAATAAGCACGGTGGTTAGCAAATACAGCGCAATGCCATACATTAGGGAAGCACTAACGGCACGGCAAAGGGAAATCGGTTCTGGGCAGCCTTGCGTTTTAGACGGGCGCGATATTGGAACGGTGGTTTTCCCCAATGCAAAATACAAGTTCTTTTTAACCGCAGATTATGGCACACGTGCTGCTAGGCGGCTGCTTGAGCTGCAGGCTGCGGGTAAGGCTCTGGGTGAAACCCTTGAAAGCGTAGAGAAAAATTTAAGAGAAAGGGATAAGGCAGATTCCGAGAGAGAAATAGCCCCCCTTGTGAAAGCTAAAGATGCAATTGAAATAGACACCTCGCACATCACAATCCAACAAC
>Ga0268262_10002920_pt1 | contig 19169 bp, 17 predicted proteins | sample TergutNc150P3_FD_190354 | JGI IMG/M metagenome (GOLD analysis project Ga0268262, IMG submission 190354) | Nasutitermes corniger P3 segment gut microbial community from laboratory colony in Florida, USA - Nc150 P3 (SPAdes) (version 2) | ecosystem: Host-associated > Arthropoda: Insects >...
TACGCGGAAATGATCATTATCCGCAGTGAACAGGCCGTCAGCGCCGTGTCCCTTTCCCTGCGCTATACCCCCAACTGCATTATTTTTGGCGAGGTTCGCAAAGGTTCCGTCATGGCGGAATTGCTGGACGCGTGGAATACCGGGCATCCGGGAGGTTTAACCACCCTCCATTCAAACTCGGCGGCGTTAACTGTCACGCGCATCAAGAAACTTCTCCTCGATCATTATCCCGGCGAGGCGTCCCTGCCCGACCTGCGTGAATACATCGATCTGATTATCTATATCAGGCAGGACAGGAATACCGGTGTCATAATCGATGAAATTATGGAGATGAAAAACAAAAGTAACGAATGAAAGTCGATAATGTTTCTTTTGAAAATCAATATAATTTCTATTGAATAGTATTAAAACACTCTTATTTGACAATAAATACTACATGAACATAAACTTAAATAACTATATTAATTACAAGGAGTGAAGTATGTTTTTGAATTCTGATTACCGGTCGTCAACAAGAATAAAAGCGGTTTTTATTCTTGGCTTTTTAATTCTGTCGGCCGCGCTGTGCTTTGCCGACATGAATCCCAACTACAATGAAACGGTCAGGGATATTGGCGGGCTTTCGGAAGTCCTGAATCAAATTCTCGGCTTCTTTAGGTCCAATTACATGAAGGCGATTGTTTCCATCGCGCTGGGCGGGCTTGCCGTTGGTATGATAATCAACCGGGGGGAACCGGGAATGGTCAAGAAATTCATTCCCTGGATTGCCGGCTGTACCCTTTTATTGAGCCTTTCGGCGATAGTGGATATTGTCTTCAAAACTTCGGGGGGGAAATAGTTGAATATGGAAACGGCGACACCGAAGAAGATTTACGATTACGCCATTCCGGTGCGCCGGAGCGTCATTCACCGTGATCTCTGGCTGGGCATACCGTTTATTCCATTGATGGTTTTAGGTTTTATTACGATTCTTATGGTGTTTACTTTTGGTCAAATTGCTTTTCTTGTTGTTACCGTTATCGCGTGGTTTGCGCTGAAGCATATAACCAAACAGGATGAATGGCTTTTGGATATAGTGATTACTTCGTTGCTGCAACCGGATGAATTGCGTTAGGGAGGGTTGATATGTTAAGCAGGATGAAAGGTTTCTGGAACGGTATTTTCGCCGATGAAACGGGCCAGCACAAGCAGGGACACGAATACCGGCTGCTGCGCAATGTATATGATTCCGCGGAAGTCGGCATTATTCTCCGGTGGAGCGACGGGAAACTCCAGGATGACGGCGACTTGCCCGCGGTTGAATTTCAGGACGCCCATATTGAACATTACCGCAGCGGACTCCTGCATAACGATTCGCATAATGACGCGGGAATGCTTAACCCGGCCATTATCTCGGAATATGGCGCGCGGGTTGAGTATTATATCAACGGCAAAGAGGTAACGGAGTAATATTATGGAAAACTATTTTTATAATGAACTTAACGGGAAAACCTTTGACGCCGTCAGGCGGGACGCGGCTTTTTTTATGCGGCCGGGCGATATCAGCCTTCCTCTTATCAGCGATTCGTTTTCCGGGAAACCCATTACCGGGGCCAATTACTTTAACCTGCAGCTTGAGAATGACCTGAACGGTACGCTCCGCACGGAATACGTTAAAATGAATGAGGTTTTATCATCAAAACCTGACTGGCTTTCAGCGCTTCCCCATGAAAAAAGGCCGAGGGGAATCTTGTATCAGGAAGAAAGCCCGTCTTCAGCCCCGCGTTATTCTTTTGTGATGCCGACGGCGGCGCTTAAACAGGATATATACATTGATAACCGGGACAGGCGGGGAAATGATTACATCCCGTTTCAGACCGCTAACGCGCGGATAAACAACTTTAGTGATTTTATCCGCGAACAGTTTACCAATGCCATCAACGCTTCTTTAAGCGGCTGTACTTTCAGAAGCGCCATACCGGAACGGGAGATGGATCAATTCAAGACAATACTTATCAGTGAAATTACCGTAAATCCTGAATTCATGGCGGGAACGGCAAACAGGGCTTATCAGGAAGTTGCCGAACTGCACTATTGTCCCTTTGACAAAAAATTATTCGTTGAAAAGGCCCGTGATGAAAACAGCCATGAGTTCAGGCAATTACATTCCGCCATAAGCGAACATGTTGAGGATATGTACATTAACAAGAAGCCGTCGTTTAACCGGGAATTTAACGAGCTTTCAAAACCGCTGGTTATTACCATTGTACATCTTAACCTTGACGATCTGGGCGGTTCGGAACGAAAAGCCGCCATTGGCAGGGAAACGGAGCGATTCATTAAAGAGAAAATCAGGGAAGAGAAGCCGGCCGCCGTGCTGGCGGATACCTTTGCCGGAACCTTTGTCGAAAAAGCGTACAAGCTGGCAAGAATTGGCAAAAAAGTATTTACCGGCGCGATGCTTGCCGCCTCGCTGGTCAGCCCTGTTCTTGGTCATCCTGAAATCGGCATTGCGGGGTCCGCGCTGTCCGCTATTATGGCACGGTATAAGATTCCTGAGCATTATCCGGATCGGAGTAAAATTGACATCAGTAAACTTGTGTTTCAGGGCGGCGAAGTCAACAGAAGCCACCGTAAACATTCGGCGGCGATGAGCCGCAGGTGAGGTTTGCTGTAGTAAGGTAGAAATATGACCGTATAACCAGCCGGAGGGAGCGCCGCGGGGTAACGGAAACGCTTGTGGAGTCCGCCTACGGAGCCCCAGACCGGCTTTTATTTTTCTTTCAAATCGTAGTGTCGTATCGAAAACGCGCGTAATAGTCATGTTTCTCGTGCCGGTCTGCTTTTATTGTCCATACCCCCGTTACTGTTATTCGCTGGTCTCCTCCGGCGGGGAATTCCAAATGTTTCCGTTACCCCGCGGCGCTCCCTCCGGCTGGCCTGTATTGGCATAGGTAAATTCCCAACAAATTGACGCTTGCCGGCTTTGCCCCCTATAATGGACTTCTATGTCTATCGAATTGCTGGCCCCTGCCGGATCGCCTGAGGCGCTGGATGCCGCGGTGGGGGAGGGGGCCGACGCTGTTTATTTGGGCTTGAAAAATTTTAATGCCCGTATGCGTAGCGCCAATTTTACTTACGCTCAGTTTGAAGCCGCCTTGCGATCCTTGCGGCGTATGGGGAAAAAAGTCTATGTCGCGGTGAATACCGTTTTTGAACAGCGTGAAGCGGATCGGATGTACCAACTGCTCAAGTACCTTGCCGCTGTGGGGCCTGACGCGCTGATTGCGCAGGATTTTGGCGTTCTGGCGATGGTTCGCTCGGAGTTTCCTCAGCTCAAACTGCACGCTTCAACCCAGATGAATATCGCTTCCGGCAGGGGGGCCAATATGCTGTCACGTTCCGGCGTTTCACGGGTGGTGCTGGCGCGGGAACTTAGTCTGGAAGAATTGCGCTCGATACGGTCGGAAACCAACATGGAACTGGAAGTTTTCGCGCATGGCGCGTTATGTGTCAGCGTTTCCGGCCTCTGCCTGTTTTCCGGCTACCTGGGTGGCAAGTCCGCCAACCGGGGAATGTGTACCCAGGCTTGCCGCCGCCTGTACCATCGCGGGGAGGATGGCGATTCAACCGGGGACGGGTATTACTTTAGCCCTGCCGACTTGCAGCTTTTGGAATATCTGCCCGCTTTTGCCGCGGCGGGGATAAACGCCCTTAAAATCGAAGGACGGATGAAAAGCGCCGATTATGTGGGGGCGGTCGTTTCCGCCTACCGTATGGTTCTGGACGCTATTAGTCAGAGCGATGAAGAAAAAATCCAATATAGTATTGCCGAAGGGCAGAAGATTCTCCGGGGTGATTTTGCCCGTAGTAAGACGGCCTATTTTTTCAACACGGCGCGTACGGACGACGGCGTTAACTGGCTGAACCCCGCCCAGGACGGCGGTACGGGTATTGGTTTGGGGGTGATTGAAAAAATACAGGGCAAGACTGGCGAACGGCGGGCTCTGGTTTCCGGCGGCGAATTGTCCGCCGCCGTCCTGCCTGCTGTGGGGGATTCGATACGCCTGCACCGCAGCGATGACTCTGAACGGGTGTCGCATAAGGTACAATTTGCCGAAGCGATGCCGGATGGTTTGTGGCTCTCTGTTCCCGACGGTTTTGACAGGGGCGACCGCGTGTACCTTATTCAAACCAAAGCGATGTCAAAGCGCCATAAGCCGGTTATTGCCCATAACGCGGGGACGGGCGGGCGGGGGCCGGGACATGAAAAAGCGCCGCCGCCGCCGTTCGCGGATAGCACTCCCCGGAAAACCGCCAAAAATAAACCCGCCGCCTTCCCCGATGGTTTGTATGTGGCGACTTCCCGTATCAATGACCTGTACATTATTCAGTCATCCCGTCCGGCGCGGGTAATGCTCACCCTGACCCGTAAAACCATTGATTATCTTGTGGATGAGGACAAGCCGCCGCTGCCTTTTAAGCCCGCCGACATTATTCTGATACTGCATCCTTTTTTCCCGCAAACCGCCGCGGAAGATATTGCCGGTTTAATTGATCCCCTGGTTGATCGGGGTTACCGGCAGTTTATGGTCAACAATCTGGGGCATTTTTCCCTGTTCCGTGACATTCGCCCGGAAGTTCAACTGATTGCCGGCCCCTGGCTGTATACTTTTAACGCGTGGGCGCTTTCCTATGTGCTGTCGCTGGGAGTAGACGGCTTTGTTTCGCCGCTGGAAAACAACCGGCAGAATTGGGAACGTACCGTTGACACGGGAAACCGTCAAACGCGCTCCCTGGCCTTTGTGCCGGTTTTTATCTGGCCCCCCCTGTTTCAGATTCGCGCCAATCTGGGAACCTTGTACGATTTCAACGCGTTTTCGGATAACCGCGGCGAAAAATTTTCCCTGGTCTGCGGCCCCGAAGGCTCGACCGTTTTCCCCGAGAAACCATTTTCCATTATCGATAAAATCCCTTTTCTGAAAGAAGCGGGCTTCCGGCGCTTTGTCATAGACCTGGCGGGAAATTTCCCCGGCGGCCGTCCCCTGAAAAAAACGGATTACAAAGACCTTATGCGGGCGATAGATAACAACGCGCCCCTGCCCCGTATAAGCCGCTTCAACTGGAAAAATGGTTTTTACACCACAGAAAAACCGGCGGCAAAGGGCAAGGAGCAGTAGTACGAATTTAAGTTATAATTATTTGCATATTTATTTTTTATAAAAAAATTCATAAAGTACTCAATTTTTCCGATAATATAAGCAGGAGGAAACAATGCCTGTAGCAAAAAAAACAACAGTTAAAAAACCGGCGGCAAAAAAAACTGCCGCCAAGAAAACGACTACGAAGAAAACCGTAGCGAAGAAAACAGTGAAAAAGTAAACTGGACAAAGCCCCCTTTTTGGGGGCTTTTTTTCTGTATTTTCCCGTCCGAAAAGGAAATAGATATGGAAATCCTGAGCAAACAGCATGAAATCGAGGTTGTTCGTTATGAACATCAATTTCAGTACAAGGCTGACCCGGATTTTTGCGGTAGTTATTCATTTCCTGTAGACAGGAACGGGAATCTTCTCGCGCAAGCCATGCAAATTAACTTCAATGAAATCTCCGGTAATCCTGATTTTATTGATTTTGGAATAAAAGAAATGCGATATACCGGGATGGAACTTACGGTGGGGAAATGCGTCTGTGGAGCTAAAGTGTACCTGGATGAGAGTTTTACAGATGGACTGGTTGAATGTGAATGCGGCAGATGGTACCGTATGGACGGTACGGAGTTAGAATTCTCCGACCCTGAGTAAAAAAAGAGCACAAAGAACCTCCTTTTTCCTTCCTTTCTTCGTGCTCTTGGTGTGAATCTTTTAGAACGTTACCGCCTCAAGGACTTCGGTCATGACCGGAGCGCCGTCGCCGTCCTCAAGGGGAATGTCATCAGGGTACTCTTGCGCCGCCATCGCGAGCTCTTCGCCTGAGGGTAAGGGTTTTTCATTGTTGGCCTCCTTCTTGAATTCGGGACGGAATTCAACATGTTCGGCGACAATAGCGACTTTTGAGTGTTGTTTGCCGTCATTGCCGGTCCACCTGTCCTGTTTCAGGCGGCCGACTACCCGCACCCCGCGTCCCTTTTTCCCCAGGTTGTTGCAGGCCTCCGCCAATTTTGCCCATGTTTCGACTTCAAAGAAGGATACCTCTTTTTCAAATCCGGAATCCTGCTTGAAGAAACGGTTGGATGCCAGGCTGAATGTGCAGACTGATGTTCCTTTGGGGGTGCTGCGCATACGCGGGTCCCTCACCATGTTCCCTTCGATAAGAATGCTGTTGAGATTGTTCATATAACATCTCCTATGACATGATCTGACCGCATACAGCAGCCAGACATAGACAGTGTGCAACTTGAAAATTGAAAGAAACAAGTTGCACAATTCTATCTATGTACTATATATAGGGCGTGAACAGTGAAAAAGCTTTAGTCTTGGCGAAAAAAAATTGAATTTTTTTATGGGATAGGATGTCTTGCCTGTTTATACGATTTTATTTATAGTAAAACAAGGAGAACACAGGCATGAATGAAGATCCGGCACAGATTCCCGGCAGAATCAAGGAATTGAGGGAAATCATGGAAATCAGCGCGATGGATATAGCCGCCGATATTCATGTTCCCCTGCAAACTTACGAAAAATACGAAAGCGGCGAGCAGGACATTCCCATCAGCGTATTGTATAACATAGCCAACCGGCTCAATATCGATGTAACGGTGCTGATGACCGGGGAAGACCCCCGCATGGACAGCGCCGCCGTATGCCGCAAAGGAAAGGGCGTTCAGGTTGAGCGTTACCCCGGTTATGAATTTTCCAGCCTCGCGTATAATTTCAAGGGCAGGACTATGGAGCCGCTGCTGGTTTTGCTGGATTCATCGCGGCCCCAGGCGGCGCAGGTGTCGCATTCCGGGCAGGAATTTAACTATGTGGTAGAGGGCCAGATAAAAGTGACGGTAGGCAAGGCCGAGTATATTCTCGCGGCGGGGGACTCGATTTACTTTGACGCGTCATTGCCCCACGGCCAGAGCGCGGTAAACGGCAGCGCCCAATTTATTACCATTATACAGGAAATATCATGAACGAAATCGTTTCACGCTACTGTCCCCGGATTGAATTTGACAGTTATGAGGATTTTTACGAGAATTACCGCTGCAACGCGCCGGATAATTTTAATTTTGCCTACGACGTGGTTGACGAGTGGGCGCGGCTTATGCCGGAAAAACAAGCCCTGTTATGGACCGATGATTCCGGGGAAACGCGCTCTTTTACGTTTACCGACATCAAGCGGCTGTCCGATAAAGCGGCTAACGCCCTGACCGCGCTGGGCATAAGTAAGGGCGACGTGGTCATGCTGATACTCAAACAGCGGCCGGAAGTGTGGGTGCTGATGTGCGCGATGATGAAAATCGGGGCGATCTGCATACCGGGAACCTATCAGCTTACGGCAAAAGACCTGGAATACCGCTGTAACATTGCCGAAGTAAAGATGCTCATTACGGTTAACGATGCCGGCCTGCTGGCGGATATTGCCGCCGCCCGTCCCCAATGCGGTAAACTGCGGCATATCGCCGTTCTGGGCGCGGTTCCGCCGGGCAGCGCCGATTCTTCTTATATTGATTTACAGTCGGTAATGGAAAAGGCAAGCGATAATTTTCAGCGTATACCCTGCAAAACCGAAGACCCCATGCTGATCTACTTTTCTTCCGGCACGACGGGAATGCCCAAAATGGTGCTGCACAACAACAGCCTTCCCCTAGGGCATATTGTCACCGCCAAATACTGGCATTGTGTTGAAGATAACACGGTCCACCTGACCCAGACCGATTCCGGCTGGGCAAAATTTGCCTGGGGGAAAATTTACGGACAGTGGATTTGCGGCGCGGCTATCGGCGCGTACGATACGGAAAAATTTACTCCCCAGGGAATGTTGGACGCTATTGTCAGGCTGAAGCCCACGACTTTTTGCGCGCCGGCGACCATTTTCCGTTATCTGATTAAAGAAGACCTTTCCGGCTACGATTTCAGTTTTATTCACCATACTTCGGTAGCGGGGGAGCCTTTAAGCCCGGAAGTGTACCACCGGCTTAAAGAGAAAACCGGCCTTGAGCTTAGGGAAGGGTTTGGCCAGTCGGAAACGTCGGTAATGGCGGCGGTGTTCAAATGGCTGGAGGTAAGGCCCGGCTCCATGGGCAAGCCCGCCCCATTGTTCGGTATCAGCCTGTTGGATGAAAACGGAGAGCCCTGCGATGACGGTATTGCCGGAAATATGAGCATTACCCTGGCGGGAAAAAATATGTACGAGATCGAGTCTGCCCGGAATGGGGCAAAATCGGCGGGCGTTCCGGTAATCGGTCTGTCGGATTTCCCCGGCCTGTTCCGCGGTTACTGGAAAGATGAGGAAGTTACCAAATCCTGCTGGAATAAGGGAACCTACAAAACCGGGGACATGGCATGGTGCGACGGCGACGGTTATTTATGGTTTGTGGGCAGGAACGACGACGTAATCAAATGTTCCGGCTACCGCATCGGCCCCTTTGAAGTTGAAAGCGCCTTAATGGAACATCCCGCCGTACTGGAATGCGCCGTAACCGCCGCCCCTGATCCCATGCGTGGCCAGGTAGTCAAGGCGAGCATTGTGCTGACACGGGGTTTTTCCCCCTCGGAAGAACTGATCCACGAACTGCAAAACCACGTCAAACACGTCACCGCCCCCTACAAATACCCCCGCATCGTGGAATTTGTGCCGGAGCTTCCCAAAACGATCAGCGGCAAGATTAAGAGGAATGTTATTCGTGGGGAGAAATAACAAATAACAAATTATTTGTTTAGAATCGTTTCCCGCGCAAGCAGTTCCCGTATATGGTTCCATTCGTATTCGATGTATATCCATTCAACGGCTTCTTCCCAGTCCCGCAGCATGGTGCCGGAATCGCGGATAGCCCATAACACTTCAGGGAAAACACGCTCGGTGTAGCCTGTGTTCCAGCGTATGTCTTCGGCCCTGACCCGTTGATCATTTTTCTGCCGCCAGTTCGCGGGCCTTTTCTTTTTTGAAACCATTTCGGGAAATAAAACCGGTTTCCAGTATTCTTCAAACGCGTCGCCGTTGTTGAATGCCGGCGGATTTTCACGGCTTTTCATCCATTCGGCAAGGGCAAGGATACGCTCATGGCGGTTGCGCAGGCTGGACAGGGCCTCGGCTCCGGTAACGCGGGTGTCGTAGCGCCGTATGCTGCCCGATGATATGCCGATGGCCTGAATTTCATCAGAAACGGAAAATACCGCCATGGTTTCGCCTAACACGAACTTTCCCGATCCGGCAAGATCCAAACGGTACTCATTCCAGCCATGAACATTGCCTCCCCGGTAATCCATCGCTATAAGCTGAAATTCTCCCTTGCCGTCCGGAGCCGTCCCCCGTATCTTCATGGCGGGAAATTGCCGCAGCGTAATGACAAGTGAGGATTCTCCGGCCTTGTTCCGCGTTTCCCGGATTTCCATCGCCTCACCGGCGTTGCGCGCGGTACGGTACACGGCGGTCTGTTTTTCGGCAAAGGCGGAACCGTCCAGAGCTTGCCCTGTTTTTTCTACCAGAGAAGAACAGCTCAGGCATACCATGATCGGTAAACTTACCGTCAGAAACTTCTGTAAATGTCTCATGGTATACCTCTCTCCCTAATAACTGTACTTAAACCCAAACGACGGTATCGGAATGGGTATTTCATACGACGCGGCGTCGCTGCCGGTATCAATCTCGCCGGTATTCTGATTGAAACGGGTGTTTCCCTGAGATGTATACAACAGCGAGAGGGCGTTTTCTATGGCGAAATAAAGCTCATAACGGGCCTTTCCCATCCCTTTTTTATTTTTTCCAAAGATGGAAAATTTAAGGTCCATGGGAATCGACGGCGTGGTGCGGTTATTTTCATCCTGCTCGGAAAGCCAGTAATATCTTTCGGTAAAATAACCACCAGGTGGGTCATCAGAACGTACATATACCGGATAACTTATGGGCCTGTCGCCGACGCGTTTCGGAATCTGAGCGCCCGAGGCAAAACCAAAACGGGTGTAAATATTAAAACGGGGCGCGGGTTTGACATTAAGGATAAGGTTCAAATTGTGAAAACGGTGGTATGAGGGAAAGTACCAGTCATTTCCCTGTGTTTCACCCGAAGCGCTTATATTATCGGGGTTGTGATATTTTACCCAACTATAAGAATATGAAAGCCAGCCGTCCCAAAAACGGGACTGTAATTTCTGCAGCATCACATCAACACCCCACGCTTTGCCTTCGCCGTTAAATTGGGGCTGCCTTTCAGCGGGTTCATCCATGCCGCGTTGTATCGAAATATAATAGGTGCGGTCAAATATATATTTATAATAACCTTCGATATTGAAATTTATGCCTTCGGGAAATTCCAGTTTGGTTCCCGCGACGGAAGTCCATGAACGGTTTGGCTTTATCTCGTCCAGGTTGTATTTTTTTTCCGCGACGGATAATGAAGTGTTTATTGATGAAAACAGTCCGGTTCCCGCGCTAAGGTCAAATGAGTGAACTATCCCCTTATTTTTGAACACGTTAAAATCCATATTGAGCCGGGGATTCAGCGCGGGCTTTGACGAAAGGGAAAAATCATCCTTGCCAATCAGATAAAAATGATCAACGCGCAGGCCGAGTTCCGTGTTGAAGCGTCCGCCCGGCGTACTGTACTCGGTAAGGCCGTAACCCGATGTGGTGAACATCCGGTTCCTCGCGTCAGAGTTGTATTCAACAGGGTATCTAACCCGCATAGTCTTTGTAAAAACAGCGCGCCAGCCTGGGTCAGAAATCCCCATGCTATCAAGCAGCGTATTCTGATCTTCAGGGGTAAATTCATTCAGCGGCTTCCCTCTGGTCATTTTCCATTGGCCTATGGAGGTGTATTGGCTGAACCGTTCCTGCATTCCGGCGGCAAGCAGCAGACCGTCTTTCAATTCCCAGTCATAATCAATACGCCCTTGCGCGTTTAATTCCTTATCGTTTTGTTTAATATACGCGTTTTCTTTTGTATTGTAATTTACTTTGAATACGCTTGGAGACGCTGCTGCTTTCAAATCGTTATACCAATCCTTATTTCCGGGCGTCTCTATAAATTTTTTATCATAAATAATGTCGCGTAATTCACCGTCAACATCCGCCTCGGTATAACCGGTTCCGGCAGTCAGTTTTAACAGCATATCATTGCGGGGATTCCATGAAAGCGCCGATGTAATGAAACCCTGGTAATTGGTGTAATCGAATTGAATATATGAATCGCTGTTGAGTTCGCTGGTACGGGTAATATTTTCATAGTTAACCCCGACGCCGTCCATGCCCCAAAAACCGGTTGCCTGCAGTTCAAGCGTGTCGGAAAAACGGTAATTGCCGGTAACGGTTCCGGTTCTGATATACGGAGCCGTCTCTATCGCGTTCACCGGTTCAAGAGGCGCGTATGTTTTTGACGCCTGTTGAAACACCCACACAATCGGATCGTAATAGGTAACGCGGCCCATAAAAAGAATGCCGCCTTTACCCGCCAGCGGGAAAGACAAATTAAAACTGGCGGCGCTGGAGCTGGCCCCCAATTCAAATTCGGTTTCGGTAGCGGAGGGTTTTTTGGAAGTAACATCCAGAAGGCCGGAGATGGTGTGGCCGTAACGGCTGGAAAATACCCCGTGACTCAACTGGGCGCTCTGTACCATGCGGGGATCAAAAATTGAGAAACCGCCGCCCCAATAATAGGGGTTCATTATATAAAAACCGTCCAGCGACGCGCTCATGTCTCCCGGATCGCCGCCCCGTATGCTGGGATGGCTGTTGAACATCCCTGTGTAGCCCACGCCCGGCAGCAGTTTAACGGCATTCATCACATCTTCAATGACGCCGATTTCGGCAGTCTGGGCTATGTCCCGCCCGGAAAGGGCGACGCTGCGTCCGGTTTTGGTTTCACTGGTTCCCGGCTGCGACGCTTCGATTACCAGTTCTTTGCCCTGCATAACATTGGAAAGCCGCAAACCCAGGGTATAGGAATTGGTTTCCGGCGTAATAACCAGTCTGCCGTTCTCATAACCCGGATAGGCGGCCTGTACCACAACCCGCCTATCATCCGGCGCGGAAACCAGAGCTTTGCCATGTTCATCGCAGATATATTGTTTACCGTCCCATGAACGGATCACCGCGCCTTCAAGGGGCAATCCCAGTTCGGTATCCTCAAGAATAATCTGTACGTCACGGGCAAAGGCCGGAAGGACAGCGAAGAGTAACCATAGCGCCGGAATTATTTTGAAGCGCAATTATACCTCTTTTTCAATATAACAATATTATTGCGCTTTGGTCATGATAACCGGAGCCTCATGAATCTCATGAATGCCTACGGCCCCCAGGCGTACCCGTACCAGACTCAAGCCTTCGCTTCTTTCCATGGCGCTGAGTTTGTAGATAAGCCGGTTTTCCCCGCCGTCTTTTTTCGCGCTGCCCGGAGCGTTGCCGCGTTCGGGACGGAGTTCCAGAAGTTCCTGGTTATTAACCCGGAAAAAGGCGTACCTGCCTTTTATCAGCGAACCTGAGGAACTTAATTCATATTCTCCGTTGGTTCTGAAACGCAGCCTTCCCAGAGAACTGTCGTACACTGCGTCAACGTAGGGGCGGACGTTTTTTTCCTCGGTTGGAGCGCGCGTAACGGCTCCCGCGCGGCGGTACACGCCATCCCATGACGCGTTTAAGGTGATTTTTAATTTAACGTCCTCAAAGACCCTCATGTGCACGCTGTCCAGGGATTCCATTTCTATATCAAGGAAACGGCGCAGTGTGGTTACCGAAATGTTTTGGCTGGAAACATAAATTCCGTAGCGGGTAGAATTGGAATTCTGCCAGACAAAAACCTGCTCAATATCCTCGCTGAAAAAAATAATTTCGCGTTTTACCGGATCAAAATAAAGGTACTGGTCTTTGTCAATGGTTCCCTCAGGACTGACGTAGTACCACAGATCGTAAATAAAATCTTCAAAAACTTTCGCGTCGCCGTTCAGAATTTCCCGCAAACGCCGCTGTTCGATCTGTGATCCCGGCACGTGGGTTACGGCGCTTTGTTCGTAGCTTCTTTTCAGCGGGTTGAAGGTATAGGAAATTTCAATCCTGTCCATCATGTTAGTCGATTCATTGTCACGCCCGTAGGTAGTAATGACAAAGGGCTGCGCTTTGGCGATACCCTGCTGATACGCCAGCGGCCGTTCTGTTTCCTGCACCGTAATGGAACCGCCTACCTGTATCCAGGCGATGGTGATAAAGGGCTGGTTCTTGTCCCTCTGCGGATTTTCACGGAAGACCGTCATGGTATGCTCTCCCTGCATATTCATGCCGGTTATAATGGCGCAAAAACTGCGGTCGCCGAGCAGGTCCTGGGTATACAATGAAACGGTTCCCGGCATTGTCGCCGCGACGGGGATGTTCCACAGACGCCGGTATATTTTGGCGCGGTTATCGTAAGCGAAAAGAGTCAGGGAGACCGGGTTTTCCGTATCGGTTTGGCTTCGATACACAACGATCTGTTCCTCTACAGAATCATTATCAAGATCAATCGTCAATTCCGTTATGGCAAATTCCCCTTCGTCAAGGGGGACTTTCAGGCTGTAGCTGTCCTCGCGAATCGTGTATTCAGACAGCGCGGAATCCATATCCGAATAATCCGCCGTACTGGGGACAATGATACGGGTGCGCCGCTGTTCCGGCGGTTTTTCCTCACTGAAAGGCCAAAAGGAAAAAATCGCTATTCCGGCGGCGCAGAGAATAAAAATCACCAAAACCGGCAATCGTTTATGGTTCATGGTTTGTCCAGATATTCGGCGATTTTCGCCAGAGCGATCGCGAGCGTTTGATCGATGTCCAACTGGCTCTTGAAACCCGACGCGTTAACATGCCCGCCGCCGTTTAATTCCTGGGCGACTTTGGCGACATTGATATTCCCTTTTGAGCGCAGGGAGCAGCGTATTTTTCCCTCAGGCGATTCTTTTAACATAAGGGAAACGACAACTTCTTTCGCCTTCATGGGGAAATTGACAAAACCCTCGGTGTCATCCTGCGACGCGCCCGCTTCGGCAAAATCTTCAAGGCGCAGTACCTGCACGGCAACCCTGTTTCCGTAGTGCAGGGTCAGGCTGGAGAGGGCTCTTTTTTGCAGAAGCAGCGACCCTGTTGAGGCGTTTTCGTGAAGCTGCCGGTACACTTCGTTGGGCTTTACGCCCAGCCCAAACAGCGCCATGGCGGAACGGAATGTCCGCGGCCCTGTCTTTGGATAGGCAAAAAAACCGGTATCGTAAGCAATGCCGATATACGCGGCAAAAGCCGCCTGATGATCAAGGACAATCCCCATGTTTTTCGCCAGTTCCACCGTTAATTCGCAGGTAGACGCCGAGGTAGAATCGGCGATACCCGAAAAAGCGGCATGAGGCTTTGGTTCATGGTGGTCAATTACAAACACTTCTTTTGCCCGGCAAACCGTGTCTTTCATGTGGCCCATCGTGCGCTCATCCGCCGTATCCAGCAGAATCATGCCGGCCCGTTCCAGCAGTTCACCGTGCTGTTCCTTGTCCCACTGCTCAATTATCCCCTGCGGGTCCATATATCTGAAATGTTTCGGTATGGCGCTGGCGTTAACAATACGAAACTTTTTTTCATTCCCCCGCAGGATACAGGCCATTACCATCTGCGCGCCCAGACCATCCGCGTCCGCCGGATCATGGGTACTCAGGATGAAAAAGTCATGCCGCCCCATAAACTCGGTCAGTTTATCAGCCATTTCGCCGGGCTGAAGAGCCTCTGTTTCCGCGGGAATCTCATGCAAACGCATACTCTTAATGATACTGTTTTTGGGCGAAAAAAGCCATAGAACGTATTGTTTTACCCAGGCATACTGAACTTTCCGGCAGTATCCACACCCGCGATAATGTGATACCCTGTAGGTGAAGGAGCCACCTATGGGAACAGTAAATTTGTCTAAAAACCCCAATGCCGCTTACGCGCGGAAGACGCCGGCGCTTGAAGAATCGCCGCGGGCGGCGGCGCGGCCGGTACAACTTACGGTAACGCGGATTTTGGAAGAAGAAACCGGTAATATACTCCAATATCTCAAGGGTAAGCTGCCTTCAGAGGTTTTTGAGCGTCTGAGCGGCAAGGGCGGCCTGAAAGAAAAGGTGTATAACGCGGTTAACCGGCATTACCAGGAACTGTTTGACCGTTATACGGCTTCTGATGACAAGGACGAGGCGGCGGCTTTTATATACCATACCGCCGGCGAAATCGCGGAATTGCTGCGTTCCGGGGGCGAAGCCGGCCAATTTAACGCCGGCGAGATTGAAAAATCCGCGAACCGGAATATTGACGATTTGGAGACTCACGCCAATAATCTGCTCCGCCAGGACGCCGGAGCCTTTGTTCCTGAAGAAAGCCCCGGTTTAATCGTCAAATGCGTTTTCAGGGATAACGCGCAGAGGCCCAAAACCGTAACCGATCTTAAACTTTCAATCAATGTTCCCGATACCCTGCTTATCAGCCCCGTCTTTTACTGTCACGCGGCGGCCAAATACCTGATCAAAGACCTTATCCCCCGGCATATTTTTGAAAGTATCGACCGGACGGTTGGCGCTTCCGCCGATAAAGAGCTTGAGGGACGGATTACCGGCCTTTTTACTGAGATTGTTCCTCCCGGTTTAAATCTGGCGAATGTACGCGAACATATCAGAAAAAGCGCGGATATCGAAACTATCCGCGCCCGCGGATTCAATACGGCGGCAAACGCGCTTGTTTCGCTGCTTGACCGTTCGGATATGGGGTATCAATTTATCGAGAACGCGCGCAATGGGCATCAGTTGATCATACGCGAGTATGAGGATAATGATGAGGAGAGTTTGCCCGACGAGCGTTATCAGATACGGCTGTGGTATCTGGATCGGGATCAGCTTGCCGAAGACTGCGAAACCTATGAAGCCCAGGTTAAAAATTTTGAAAACGATGTGCGGCATCTGTGGGATTTAATTGAAGTGTCCTATCAGGATTCCAAATCGGTCTTTAAGGTCAACGACTTTGAAGACCTTGCCAAAAAAAACAAGAACCGCATACGGGACCTGATCAAGAAAAAAGGCGAAGCCCCGTACGAAATTTCAGGCGAGACCTTTATCGAAAAAGACAGCCACCCTGGCGATATACGCCGCGGTGAATACCGCCGGGCGCTGGCCCGGATGAATGAGCGCATAAAGAATATGTACGAATTCCTGTACCCCGCCGAACGGCGCATCATGGAAGAACGTCTTGTCTGTCTGGAAAAGGAATATTACCGTTTTGATCTGGTAGTCAATCCGCGCCACTTACAGCCCGGCCTGCTTATTGACGTAGACCTTACTTCCATCAAACGGAAAAAGACAACCCTGGAATCCCTGACACATGTACTGAATGAATTTCTGCGCCATGTGTCCGCCGGTTTTTATGACGCGGCCCTTGCCGTATTTGACAGCCATCCTTCCGCCGCCGCCAGGGCTGAGAGCGGGGGAAAGCCGAAAGCCAAAGCTACTCCAAAGCGTTAGATTTCACAAACAGCGCCATAAATTCAGCGCGGTTGTTTACCTCGAATTTCTGGTAAATGTTACTAATGTGAATCTTGGCGGTACCCGGCGCGATATACAGACGTTCTCCGATTTCTTTTTTCCCCAGCCCTTCCTTTACCAGCAAGCGGGCGACTTCAATTTCCCGCTGGGAAAGCCCGCGTTCCCTGAAAATATTTTCAATGTTGGAACCTTCAAGGAACGGCGCGGGAAACGGCCTTTGCCGCGCCGCGGAACGCGGCTTGGGGAATAGCAGCCACCTGAAAGCAAGCAGCATAAACAACACGGCGGCTATTACCGTGAACAGCACCCGGTATTTCGTGCCGTCAGGCACAAAGGGACCGATTACCGGCGCGAGAAAAGCGAAAACAACGCTGAAGAAAATGACGGTCGCCGCTCCGTAAAACCAAAATCCGCCGGCGTACAATTCCACAATGGCGGTGGTAAAAACCACCCATGCCGTATAATGGGCGATGGCGACCAGGGTATTCATAACCGTATTGAGCCGCGGATAATCCTCAAACAAGGGCAGGCAGGAGAACAGTATAAATAAAATGATCGCCGGAAGCAGAAACCGGCGGATGAAAAGTTTTATTGAACGTCCCGCCAAAAATCCCAGGAAGAGAACCGCCGCCGCCACCGTCAAATAATGAGGATGATAGAGAGCCTTGTCGGAATACAGCGGAAGCGCCCGCATATCCAGCAGCCCGTTCAGAACGGTAAACACCACCGCGAAACCAATCAGCCGGAGAATTACCGGACTGTCAGTCGTAACGGCGTGGGCGGCGCTTCTGGCGGGAGCGTTCCCGTCCGCCGCGCGCCGTGTCAGAAACACGGCTGCCGCCGCGCCTCCCCCTAAAACTACCATGCACCATTTAATAAAATTGAATACCAACGCCGCGCCTTTCAGCGGGTCTTCAGCCGCGACGCCTTTCTCCATCAGTGGTACGGAATAATAACAGGCAAGGACGGAGCAGAGCAGGGCCGCCCCCAAAACCAGCGAACAAAATCTGCCCGTCCGGTTTGCCTGACCGCCGGCTGACGGCAAGGCCGCCGGCCACCGCAGCCACGTTAAATAAAACAGTCCGTAGCACATGGTCGTTTCTATTCCTTCGGGAATCGCCATGATGCCCCTGACCGCCGCGGAACCAAGCCATACACGGAAGCCCAAAGAACGCAGGGTAAATTCAAGGACAACGTGGAAGGCGATAAAACCGGCGCTCATAAACAGGGGTTTGCTTTTTCCGTTGGGCAGGGGCAGGAACAGGGGACACAGAACCGCGCCTATGGCGATACCCGCGAAATAAAAGATATACACCGCGTACATCGCCCCCCTGGAACCGGAAGGCAAAAAATGGGCCAGCGTAAAACTCATGTGCATACACAGTAAAATGCCCAAAAGAGACAGGGAAGACGCGAGCCGCGCGAGGGGAAAAAGTCTACTCTGTTTCATACTGACTTATTTTACCACATTGAACGAAAAATATACCCTTCGGCATAGTGGAATTTCCGTTTTTTTGAAAAATATGCCTTTTGGCATACATACAAACATATTCTTCCACGATAAGATTCAGTATAGGAGTTTTCCGCGTGAAAAAAAGGGTAATTGTCTGTTTGAAAAGCCTGCTCCCGCTTGTGTGCGCGGTTTGTATACTTTCGGGGTGTATAGTGGTACAGGCGGCAGTTGATATAGGGGAGGGGGTAGCGGAAATAGTAGACGCGGCGAAAGAACCGGGAAGGGCCAAAGCGTACGCCTCGGAAAGAGCCCAGAAACTCAGCGGCGGCGAGCTCCCCTTCACCAACGCCGCCGAAGAACGCCTTACCCGGAGAACTTCTACGCTTGACGGGGGAACACCGGTTGATGTAAGCCCCTATCTGATACATAGAAACAGTTTTACCGTAACTGAAAAGGGGATTCAGCACTTTAGATCGGTGCTTGATTTTGCCGAAGTATACTGCAACAGTGACAACACCGGATTTGCCCTGAAGGGATTCGCTCTATTTGAATTTGACACAGCCATTACTTTTGAAGTGGATAACCAGCCCCGCCAGATGAACGCGACCGCCGCGGTCTCGGCGGCGTCGCAATCAAAAGCCAAAGACTATGTAAAAGAATACATGCGGCAATACGCCGCCGACCGGATGGGGCTGGATCCGCAAGCCATAAAAAAATTTAAAATACAATTCTCGAAAGCCCGCAAGGGAAAAGCGCAATTTGGTTTCCGGTTTGACAATGTATTTGTTCACGCTATTAAACCGGGTTATGTACAGTTTGACGTAGAAGTTGAATATCAGAAAAAGAAGATCCCCTCCCTTATGGGATTCAGGGGGAAATTAAAGCCTGAACTTTTTTCCGTATTCAACGAGGTGTACCGTTCCGAGCTTACATCGGTGGAAGCCGCCGCTATTGACACGCAGGGGATAATCTGGAAAGACGCCCGCAAAAAAGGATTTAAGGAAACGCCGCTGCCGATAATCAATTTTGTAAAGGCGGCGAGTTTTACCGATAAATAACCGCCGTTTTGGGCATTGGGGAGTTTT
>Ga0268262_10002921_pt1 | contig 19168 bp, 11 predicted proteins | sample TergutNc150P3_FD_190354 | JGI IMG/M metagenome (GOLD analysis project Ga0268262, IMG submission 190354) | Nasutitermes corniger P3 segment gut microbial community from laboratory colony in Florida, USA - Nc150 P3 (SPAdes) (version 2) | ecosystem: Host-associated > Arthropoda: Insects >...
CCTCATTCGTGCTTTCAAGCTTCCACGCCGCGCAAAAATCCTCCGCCGCCATTACAATATTCTTAATCGTAAAATACGCGTCGCCCCTATTGTTACGGTATCGCGCAATGTCCGGAGCCAAACGTATAGCCTCCGAAAAATCGGGAATAGCCTCAACATACTTTTTTCTATATGTCTGCACAACGCCCCTATTATTATGATACTTCGCCTCCGACGAGTTTAGCCGTATCGCCTCCGTGTGGTCGGCGTACGATTTATCGTAATCCCCCGCGTTACGGTAATCGTAGCCACGGCTGTTCCAATACCGCGCGTCTTTCGGATTGAGCCGTATCGCCTGCGTGTAATCGTCAATAGCGGAGTTATAGGCCTTCTTCTCACCGTATGCCCTGGCTCTACCGAAATAGTAATTCGCCTCGCTCGGATCAATCTTTATAGCCTGCGTATACGCGGTAACGGCACCGTCATAATTCTTTACGGCTGGATCAAAATACACCTCGCCCAACTTAGACAGATATTCCGCCACATTCGGAGCCAGCCGCGCCGCTTCCTTAAACTCAGTAGCCGCAACCTCGTAATTCTTTAACTCAAAATACGCCTTACCCATCCAACCATGAATTTCCGCGTTATCAGGATTCCGCTTTATCGCTTTGGAAAAATATGTCACGGCCTCCGTGAAATTCTTGGCCTCAAATTGCTCCTTGCCCTTGCTAAAGAGCGTCTCCACGCTCGGACGGGCTAAATAATATATTGCGATGGCGCAGATGGTTAATATGACCATGATTAATGGCGCATTGCTCTTTTTCTCTTTTTGCGGCACCGATATCGTAGTAGGCGGCGGTAACGGCGGAGGCAAAATTATCGGCGGTGGTGGTATTGTTTTTGTGTCAGTGCTTTGCGGCTCATACCTTATTTTAACTTTCTTTTTGACTATCCACTTGTCACCGTTCAAAGCCGCTTTACCGGGTTCAATGGTCTCAATGCTTGTCGCGTTTTTATTTGGGCTCCCTAAAAACTCGCAAACCCCCATCTGAGATTCTGGGCTATAAACAAATCGTTGCACAACGCTACGTTCATTTACCACAAAAAATTCAGCTTGTTTTTTACCTTCAACTCTTTCAAAACAGTATAGCGATTTGCCGTCCACGAAATCGTCTGTACTCTTCGACGCGTTAAAACTGTTTTCTATCGGGTTGGAAAAATAGAACACGGCTTTCGGATGTGGTGGCTGCGGATCCTCCTTGCCTCCAATATATTTTATTTTAACTTTCTTTGTAATAACCCACTTATCATCATCTAAAACAGCTTTGCCAAACTCGGCCGTTTCAACACCGATCGCGTTTTTATTGTGGCCTTCTATAACGTCGCAAACCTCCATTTGAGCTTCGTGGCTGTCGATGAATCGTTGCGCAACGCTGGGCATATTCTCCACAAAAACATTTGCGCTATTTTCTCCGGCAACTCTTTCAAAACGGTAGAGCGACTTACCTTCAATAAAAGTCTCTGTCTTTTTTGATATAGGGTAGAAAGTATTGCCGATAGGATTAGCAAAAAAGAATATCTCAATCTTCGGTATTATCGGTTCAACTTCTCCTGGCGGTACTACATCGCTTTCTATATACTTAATTATCGCCTTTTTTACAATTTTCCAATTGCCCATCGATAATAATTCTGCAACACCGCGCTCTATCGTTATTACATTATCGTTTTTCTTAAATGGACGGTTTTCACCAGCACACGCCGGAATTATACGCTTGGTAATATTCTCCAGCGCCCATTTCACAGATTCTTGAGCAAGCCCAAAATAGGCCTTATTCTCGTCATCGTCGAAACGTTCGAACTCATAGAGGGACACGCCTTCATCAAATTCTTCTGAAGCCTTACTTCCGATAAAAACGCCGTCCGCACTTGGAACGGAAAGATAAAAATTATGAAGAAGCATATTCAGCCTATATGTAGCGAATTTTTACTTTGGATGTTATAGTCCACTTATTATTACCGTCAAACACAGCTTCGCCGGGTTCAAGCGTTTGTATGCCCTTCGGATTGTCAGGGCATTGATTTTCTTGTTCACACGCAGACTCTTGAGCATCGGGATTGTTTTTGAATTTTTTGACCGCATTAGGATTATTTTCAACGTAAACAAGAGCTTTGCCACCGTCAGTCTTTACAAAACGATAAAGAGAATACTCCTCAGGTTCCGGAGATGGTTTAGAAAAAGTTCCTTTCGCAACACCTTGGAAATAAAAACACTCTTCTTTTTTGGATTCAGACGCCTCAACCGGTTTTGTTACCACAAATGTATCTTCTTGCTCACTAGATAACGAAACAGATTGCGGCTTTGAATATCCAGATTCTTTGACCTGTTTAAGATAAACGACCGCATTTTTCGCCCCCTCAACCCCATTTTTCACCCCATCAATCCCAGCTTTAATGGAATCAAGGCTTTTTTCAATATAGGATAACCACGCGTCTATAGGAGCGTACGGATCACACTCTTGATTTTGTTCAGACATATTTTTTACTCTCCTTTAAACAAAGCCATTAATTATTTGAGCTTCCCCATTTTTTGGCAATTTGCTCTGACAACTCCAAAATAATGCTCTTTAGCGGTATAAAGAACGACGTCTCAGAAACATCTTCATCAACCGGTTGGTTTTTTTCGTCAACAGGTTGATTCCGAGTGATGCTATCTTTAAGCCATTTATCAAGCAACGTCTCGTAGTTATCACGAACGTATTTGGTCACCTCTTTATTGATAACCCAATACTCGGAAAAATTAAAATTTTTGTCTTCGTTAAGTTTAAAGAAAAACTTGTGAAACTCAACAAGTTCCTCTTTTATGCTCTCGAGACCGTTCTTATAATCCGAGTACTTTAACGTATCAAATTCTTTACCTTTTATACAAGTATATATCATGGAGATCGCGCTTTTACTATCGCTGCTGGCACTTCCTATTTCTGCCAAATCAGCTCTCAAACCACCGTTGCAAGTAATCTCTTTAGGCTGATCGACAAGAATAACTTCTAAATGCTTGGATTCTAAACCAAGTTCTTTAAAAATCTTTTTAGTGAACTCATTCAAGTTCTCCTCACTACCGCACCCCAAAATATTTAACATCTTTGAGGCGGTTCCGCTAAACATTAAGTACTGTACCGGACTCCCTATTTTTTTCAACACTTTGGATATGTGGTAAACTAACGCCACATAAAAATAGAGAATCAGAAATTTCAGATCATCGCATTGGTGCAGTTGTTCCGTATAAGAAAAACTGGCCCTTGCGGATCTTGTCATTTCCTTGCCCCTTGCCCAATAGTCAATGGCATTTTCTATCGAAAACATAAACGTGTTTATATCGGAAGCTTTGGCTCTTTTGGGATCCCGCAAGTCTTTCAATATGCCGTGCGGAATCGGATAAGCTTTAAGTTTGCCTGCAAAGTAATCGGCAAATCTAAGCACAAAACCGTTTTTATTCGCGGCTTGCTTAGAATAACCGTCACCAAAAAGAGCGTTGCCGGCAAATTTAAATGATGTTGTAGCCATTAACCCCGTGTATTTGGTTCCATCTTCCTTTTCCTTTTCACCGAACACCGCAACATCCGTCGTGCCGCCTCCTATATCTATGGACACGACCGCCCCGCCGTGAAACGCATTATTGTCTTTTTCTGCATAAAACGGCGCGAGTGACTCCGGAACGGAAATTACATGACCTTTCGGAACATTCTCACTGCCAAAAAAGTAATCAGCAATACCGTTATTCCATTGGTTGGCCAACAACTTTATTTGTCCTGAATCCATCGAACTCGGATAAAACCAAACCAAACGCGTCTCTTTCAAATTACCGCCGCTAAGCAAAACCTTAGCCTGCATAAGCATGATTATCTCATCAAGATACGCTTTTACTTGCAATTCGGTTCGCTTGTCATTACCCCCCCATTTCAAATTAGTAGCAACCTCATTGCCAAACTGAGCGGTTTTTTCATAACCAAACGGAATATTACCCTCAAGCAGTGTATCCAACCCGCCATCATCAGTCCAATCCTCATCTGTCATATCCTCATTATAGGCTATGGCCGTTCTTTGGGGGAATATAAAAATGTTACCGTCTTGCTTATCTTTTTTCCCAATTCTCCGAGGCACAAACTCCCTGTCAATGGAGTATATAATATCCTCCGCGCCAGTCGCTGTTATATTCGACTCCGATTCCGCATTGGTCTCGTCAAAAAGGGTGGCTATTGCATCGTTCAAATAAAACGGCGACTCAGATTCATCGTCCTTTTTGTACGCGACATAGGTATTGGTTGTTCCAAAATCCACTGCGAACGTAAATTTATTAGAACCACCTTTGTATATGGGCCACTTAGGAATAATAAGCGCCGTGGCTCCCCTCAAGTTATTTACCTTAAATTGAATAAAATCAAAATCCTTTCTTACGCTATAATAGTCCGATGTAGACGTATATTTTCCGGAAGTATGGTTTTTGTCAAAACGGCGGTGTTTATTTTTACCGTCGCTTTTGCCCACGTTTTCGCCATTCTGTCTATAAAATTCAAGTGAATACTCTCTACTTTTGAGTTTCGACTCATTATCTGCGTCTACAAGTTGAACACGATAATTTTTGACTTCAGCATATTCCACCCGCTCCTCCTCGCTGTTTTCGTCTTTCTTAGTCCACTCACTCGCCTTTATGAAAGGAAATATGGTCGCACCGAATTTTGCTTCCAATATTACACCGCCGTCCGGAACATGAGGATCAGGTTGTTGATTCGGATCACTCCTTTTGTACGTTCTCTTAAACGCTATGTCGCCCTTTTTAACCGGGATACTGAGCGTCACCTCAACATCACCGTTATTTTTAGGCGCTATGGAGAATTGCGGGTTTCCCTGCCCGCCTGCCATCAGATCCTTAATCGTGAAAAACTTAAAAAAATCTCTTTTCAGCGGTAACAAATACCCCTGATTGTCCTGATCCGATTTACACCCACCGTCATAAAAATGATCGGAAATAGGATATATCGTCCGAATAAGGTATGGTTCTAGAAAATCGCTAACGGTTAAATAATACCCTTCTATATCTGAAAAACCCGGCAACACCCTTTTTTCTGTCCACGGCCTATCATCCACACAGTTAGGGACTTCAATAGACGATTGGAATGAAAGCCCTCTCAAGTAATTCCAACCTGATTTGCCAAAACCATCTTGAAGTACCAAAGGAAGCGGTGTCCCAACATACTTTTTATTAGATGTGAGACTTATAAGAAAATCACTTTCCGACAAACTTTTGGCTATAGCATCTTTTTGACCAACCCAAAGACCAATACCCAATATATCTACCGGAGAGGTATCTCCCTTCTTGTCATGCAGTTGAGAATACCTAGTCTTAAAATCAACTTCCTTAACTTTGCTCTCCCAATCTTTAACATTGCTTTCCAAAATATCTCTAAACCATGATTCACGAGGACCACTCTGCTTAAGACTTAAAGTTGCATAGTCATATATGCAAGTAAACTTTGTCTTAATATTGGAAGGCAAGCTATTCGCGAACACTGCGAGCATATAGTAAAACCACTCTTGGAATTCAACAGTCCGTTTATAAAGAGGCAAACATTCTTTTCCAAAGGCAAGGCCCCTATCAGCTATACGTCTTATACCAAGCTTAGAAAGATCTGACGCGCTTGGGCAAAAAAATGTAACCGGAGATGTGGAACCTATAACAACGCCGTCATACTTAAACAAAAAAATCTTATCCATTTTTCCAAAATTATACTCTTCCGCGTCCTGGTTTAAATAAAGCTCCAAAGAATCCGCAAAATCCTTATGCGCCGCCGACGTGCTCTTCCGCAGGACATCCAAATGACTCACACTTCCCGGTCTAGACCTATACCAAGTCAAAATGTCCAATTTGGTACCACGCGCATGGCTGTCAAATATAAATTCAGCCAAATCCAATGTGTGCGAGACAATCTGTTCGTCAAATTTACTGGCTTTTATTTCACCGCCATTATCAGCTATCAACAAAGGGTTATTATTTATATTTTTAAACGCGGTTTGCACCAAATCAAACCGTGCAAACGGACTCGGAACCGCCGTCGGCATTTCCGTTTTCTCGCCGCCTTCGGGGTCCTTTATCGCACCAATCTGAGTACCATTATATCCGGATGTCCCTATCGAGAAAAACGCTGGCGCTTTATTTTCTCCCGAATATCCACCAAGAACGTAACTCGGTATTTTTTCTTCACTCATTTCTTTGTCACTCCTATTTTTTTGGTTAATCCGTAACACTTATCAAGAAGTTCGTTTGTGGCAATATGAAATATATCCAGCAGTTTTTTTGCCGGAGCCCAACCTGTTTTTCCTTTTGCAATCACATTAAGGCACCCATCAAACTCGGCATAAGTAGGCACCTTAGTTTTCCAAATAAGAGCTCCTTTTTCTTCCACCTCGCCGCCTATTATAAATGATTTCAACTCCGAACCTTTACTCAAATTAAAAGGAGCAAAACCGCGATTATTCTCGGACAACTCGGTAAGCCATGCCTTAAAATCGCTGAATAATGGGGCCAAGTAATTTTTATAAAAGTCATGATTCAAAAAATCCTTATCCAACTTAGGTTCTTCTCTTTGCCAAGTTTGCAGTTGTTGATCCTCTTTATTGAATTGTTCTTCCATATATTTTCTGAATAACGCAAACTGTGAAAGAGGCATTGCCAACGTTTTTTGGGTTTCTGTTTTAAAATCAAAAAGACTTGGTGTCGTAGCATCCTTTAAGATACTAAACTCATTGCAAACCGGATCCGCAGCTTTGCCGATACCTTTTTTACCAGCCACGCTTTCAACTTCCTTTACTATACTCTTCAGATGAGAATCCGAGGCGGCCATACTCAAAAAATTTATAACGGCAAGAGCACTGGCCAATTCCACAAAATGCGCTAAATTACCCTTTTGACCGCCATAACCGGGATCATTCTCATAGCCTTTTTTAGGTTTATCCCCAATATAATACATTACATTTACAGAATCGCTACCCGTCACATTTTTTTCATAATAATAAAGAGCGCTCTTGGTTTTTGCAATAAAATCAGCATAACTTATGGCACTTTTCGGATTTTTCTCCAAGTTAAAATAAGGCAAAACAGAAACCGCTCCCACCTTAGCCACTTTAAGATTCGCGGAACCGGTACCCTTTCCCTCACGAATATTTTTCAACAAACACGGGAAACCGGCCGCTCCGGTACCGCCAAAAATAGATGATATAATAAAAATACGATCATCGTTCTCTGGATCAAAATTTTTTGCAAATGTATCAAAGATCGCAGAATCCACAATTTGATTCAACACCACGCTACCAACGTTGGGGTTACCCACAAAACCAATATCCATTTTCAGGTCTTTTAGCTCACATTCATTGCCCTTGCTATCCTTTGAAAACCCCGAAAACAATAAATCTACCAGCGCTTTGTTTTCCGCATCCATGTTGCTATAGTCAATATATTCGCTGAATTTGTTCACGGATTCATCTTTCAACTTAAATGTAAAAACGGTTTTATCAACATGTTTATCTTGATCGCCCGCCTTCAACTCCTCCAACGTACATATCTTTGTTGAAAAAAAGCCATTGGGGTCTGATGTTACTTTGATTTTTTTGTACCAATCCAACAAAAGCGCCGTTCTCTGCAAATCCGCACAACCATGATGCGGATCTATTATTATCGGAACAATATCAAAGTTGTTGTCACCGGTCTTTACCCCGGCCGCCAACAAATGGATCAGCGAACGAAGCACCCTTGAACCGGTTCCGCCTATGGCAAAAATAAAACATTTAGGATTCATTTTAGCGCTCATCATCACTCCTAGTGAGGTATTAGGGTTGTTTTGTAACAGTTCTTGCTCAATCTACGAAAGAGCGGCGGACAACTTATCAATATAAAGACGATAAAACTCAATATCCCATTAACAAGCGCAAACATAGCAACATCTGGTATATTGAAAATTACTTTAATAAATTCTTCATCACAACCGAATTTCAACGGAATATTGCTTAAAAGTGTCCACATTTTTATGAACGCAAAACCGAAGTTAAAAACAAACGCACAACCGGCAAACGCCCACCATGCTTTCCAACTGCTAACGGATGGTTTATCAATTATATGGTACTGCAAGGCGTAAATAAAAATCGAACTCACAATCATCACGATACCGAAAAACATATACAGCGGCGTCCCGCTATATGGTTCGCTGCAAAGGTCTTCCATTCCCGCGAGGAACGAAGACATATTCGAGGAGTAGATTTTATTTACCCCTAATCCAAATATTTCGTATATGTTGCGAAACAGATCCATTCTTTAGTCTCCCAACTGGACATTAAGGTTTACGGTTTGCAAAACATGCGGCTCGTCTATGGAAACGGACGGGTAGAACGCTCTGTACACGCCGTCCACTATCCACTTGAACCCGTATGTCTTGGCTTGCTCGGCCTGGTCTTTCTTTATATTCGTGTCGTCCGTTGAGTTAACGGCGTTCACCCATTCCGGGATCCTCCCGTCGACGATAACTTTTAGGTTGCCAGGTTTCAGTTTTTCTGACTTTAGGGTCAAACGGTGTTTGAATCTCACGTTCTTGGACGGCCCGACTTTCAATGCGTAACCGTCGCCGACCCTTACCGCGTTCACGAAGAACGCAGAATCCCTGAACGCGTCATTATAGTTCACATCCACGAAAAACGCTGTGGAGTCTCCCTTTCGGGGTCTTTTCGCTATAATCTTGCGGCGATCATTTTCGGCGACATGGTACTTTTCCGACGCCGCGACCTTGAACTCCAGTTCCTTCTCTTTGTCCGCTCCGCCCGACGACTCAAAAACCATGTAGTCGCCCGTGTAGCCGTTGCTCTTCAGGGTGGTCATCAGCCGCTTATCTCCGACTATTTTAGCTAAATGCTGCGGGGCGCCTATAAACCATATATAATAGGGCCTTTGGGCCGTAAGCTTACCTACCCCCTCGCTCTTTCTGTTCCAATAGTTCCCGTCAAAGTAGGACTGCATCTTGAAAATCAGCACCGCGATGTCTAATTCATCTATTTTGTTTAGGAATTTGGCCTTTACGCGACTGCTGTGCTTTTTGACATAGTCGTCTGTGTCCACGCCTTTGCCGGGGCTTAGGATAAAGTCGGCCGCCAAGATGCCCACGCCCCCTCTGTCCACCGCCTTCAAAACAGGTTCAAAAACTTTGTCGAAGTCTGTCTCGCCGGGGTTTCCGCCCTTTTCCCTGCCTCGGTTGGCAAACGTGGCGCGGTCTAATTTGTGGATATTGTCCACTGCGGCCTTGTCGCCGTCAATGGCGACCGAGTATGTTACCGCCGTGTTTACGTGGTTCAGGGTTATGCCGGTGACCGATTTGCTTGCCTTTAGGTCTACCAAAAGCCCGAAGAGAGCCTCTTGGAACTCGCTTTTGGGGTTTATATAGCCGTACATGTTAGCCGAGTTCTTTATAAAAAGGTTCACGCCGAAGTTTTCGGGGATAGGGTTCAGGATCGCGTCCCGATTAGGTACGATACCTTCGTTTACCAAAAAATCGACGAGTGAATCGGCGTTCACCTGCCCGTCGGGGCCTTTCCACTTGCTAAGCCTACCGGCTTTTGTCTCTATAACGATCTTTTTTAGGGAATCCACATCAGATTTACTCAAAGAGCCGGCGTCTTGGCGCAGGGCCACTGCGGCGGCGACAAGCTTCTTCTCGCCTAAACCCGTGCCCTCAGGCGTTTTGGAACCGCCGCACCCGACCAAAACCGGCGCCGACAGCGTCAAAGACGCCGCTACCGCTATGAGTGCAATCTTTCGTAATCTGCTAGTAAACATAGTTACCCAATGGCCTTTACCTTCAAAATAGACGTCAATGATAGCTTCTCTGCACCTTTTTAAAGCAAAACCTCCGCCTAACATCAAAAAATATCCCCCCGCCTACCCATAATTTTTTGGGATTAGCGCGGGACAACATTTATATCTTTCTAATATAAAATATGGACGCGGCAAAAAACAATTTTTTTTAATATTTTTTTTAATATTTTTTTTAGGATTTTTTCGGCGTCAAAAACTTCAGCAATTCCAGCCCCGACCCCTCCTTGGCCCGCACCGCGTTTAGGCCCAGGAGTTCCAGTATGATCACCTCGTTCACGAGCCAGCAGTCCAGGCCGAGCCTCGGGCAGCCTACTATCGGCTCCGAGCCTTTGCCTATGGAGGCGTGCATGTGGAGCTTTACCGCGCCGGCCTCGTTTTTGAAGAGCGTCCCGATTCCGGCGATCTCCCTGGCGTCGTCGAAGCGCTTCACTATCGTTTTGAGGGGGCGCTCGTCTTGGTCTATGGGGCCCACGACCACCGAGCCGTTCTTCACGCCGCCTATTACGAACACGGCGGCGGAGGCTATGCCCTCCTTCTCGGCCACCTCCTGGATGGAGTCGTAGACCTTGTCGTCCTCATGCAACCGCATACATACGCACCTGCCCACCGCGCCTGTTGTATATTCCATAATATATACCGCCCTTCAATAAAACTAAGTTCGGAAAGGATACCCGGTAATGTTCGCCAAGAGACAGAAGCCCTGGTTCGCCCGCGCGCTTGTGAACTTAGCCGCCGCCGCGATGATCTACATGGCGGCGCGGTGGTTCCAAAAGCTTACTTCACAAACGGCCACTTCTTCTGCCACCAAACGAGCAAAGTAACCGCGACGAACAACGTAGAATACGTACCGACCACCACGCCTATCGTCAACGCCAGGGCGAAGTCCTTGATGGAGTCGCTGCCCAGTATGTAGAGCGCCAGCACCGTGAAAAGCGTCGTCACAGACGTTATGATGGTGCGCGACAGCGTCTGGTTGATGCTGGAGTTCACCACATCGTTAAAAACCTTGCCGCGCAAGCCGTTTTTGAGGTTTTCGCGGATGCGGTCGAAGACCACGATCGTGTCGTTCAGGGAGTATCCTATAATCGTGAGCACCGCCGCCAAGAAGGGCAGCGTAAGCTCCAGGTTCAGCATGGAGAAGATGCCGAGCACCACGCAAACGTCGTGGAAGAGCGGGATGACCGCGGCCACGGCATAGGAGAGCTTGAAGCGCAGACCCACGTAGATCAGGATGGCGAGGAGCGCCAAGGCGGAGGCGATGACCGCGTCGCGGGTCAGCTCGCCGCCGATCTTGGGGCCCACGTTCTCCGTCCGCACGACGGTGAACGGGTTGCCGGCCATGTGCTGCTCAAGCGCCCCGCGGATCTCCTTCAGCACAGTCTCCACGTCGTTGGACTTGCTGCGGACGGTGACCTGTATCTCGTTGTGCTCGGCGGGGCCTATCGTCTTTATCTCCGGCGCGCCGAAGTTGAGCGACCCGATGGCGTTCCTGACAGCCGGCAGATCGTCGCGAACGGGCTTCTCGAACTTCAACTGGACGGTCGTGCCCCCGGCGAAGTCGATAGACATGTTGAACCCGCCGTGCATGATCACCGACACTAACGAGGCCGCTATGAACGCTACCGAACAGCCGACGGCGAACTTCGAATAGCGCAGGAAATTGTACTTGGCACCCTTAAAAAATTGTAACATCTTCTCTTCCCTCTATGATTGAAAGTTATATGCTCAGTTTAGACTGCTTATTGAACAGCGACGACATCAACAGCTTAGAGACAAAGAGCGCCGTAAAGAGCGACGCCGTGATGCCTATTATGAGCGTGACGGCGAAGCCGCGTATCGGGCCCGTCCCCTTCCACAGCAGGATCAGGCCGGTTATGATCGTCGTTATGTTCGAGTCTAAGATAGCCGACAGAGCGTTCGAGTAGCCGAGGTCTATGGCGCCGCGCACCGTGCGCCCCTGCGACATCTCCTCCCTCACGCGCTCGAAGATCAGCACGTTGGCGTCCACGCCCATACCTATGAGGAGGATGAGACCGGCGATACCGGGGAGCGTGAGCACCGCGCTGAAGGCGGCCATCGTCGCCAGAACTATCAGCATGTTCAGCAACAGGGCGAAGAGGGCGATAAGCCCGCTGGCCTTATAGTATACAAGCATGAACACTATGACGAGCGCCGTGCCTATGAGACCGGCCAAAAGGCCCTTATGTATGGCGTCTTGACCGAGCGACGGGCCGACCGTGCGCTCCTCCACGATGCTAACGGGCGCCGGAAGCGCGCCGGCGCGCAGGATGATGGCCAGCGCCTTGGCCTCTTCTATGGAAAAGCTGCCGGTGATCTCGGCGCGCCCGCCCGATATCCTCGAGACGATGCGCGGCGCGGAGTAGACGGTGGAGTCGAGCACTATGGCCAACTGCTTGTTGATGTTGGCGCCGGTGACGGCGGTGAAGCGCCTCGCGCCGGCGGAGTTCATCTCCATGTCGACCTTCGCCTTGCCGGAGCTCATACCGCCCTGATCTATGGCCTGCATAGCGTTCTTTATAACGTCGCCCTTCATCTCGGGGACGGACTTAACGTAATATAGGTACTTGTAACCGGCCGACGCCCCTTTGTTCCCGCCCTGAACGGCCTCGTTGCCCCACAGGAAGTCGCTGCCGCCCATTCCGGCGCGTTCAAGCGCCCTGCGGACGTCGTCGCGCGCCAGATACTCCTTAACCTTGCGCTCGTTCTCCGTCTTCACGACCGGCATATCGCCGCCCATGTACTCTATAAGCGACCTGAAACTGCCGGCGGCCTCAAAGGCGTCGGCGTCGGTATCATCACCCTTGCCGGCCTTGCCCGAGGAGTCCTTATCCCCGTCCTCGCCGCTGAACAGCTTGTCGGCCAGCTCCTTGTCGGCCTTCTCCTTATCGGCGCCGGCCTTATCGCCCTTGGCGGCCGCCGCCGCGGAATCGACCGGGGTCTCCTTGCCGGTAACCGCCCCCTCTATAATAGAAAGAGCGCGCTCCCTATCGGCGTCGCTGCGCACAAGCTTGAACTCCAGCTGGGCGGTCTTGCCGATAACCTCCTTGGCCACCGTCTCGTCCTTTATGCCGGGCAACTCGACTATAATCCTGTTGTTGCCCTGCTTCTGGAGCGTCGGCTCGGCCACGCCGAGCTGGTTGATACGGTTCTCGATAATGGCGTAAGCCCTGTCGATAACGTCCTTATCGTTGTCTGGCAGCTTAGAGCGGTCGATCTCAAGCACCAGACGCATCCCGCCCTGAAGGTCGAGACCGAGGTTCAGGATACGCTTGAGGCTCTTCGGGTCATCCGTGCGGATAGCCTCCTGCTCAGCCTCAGACTTCGAGTAGAACTGAAACGACGGTATAAGCAGGTATACCGTAAGCGCAAAAACTGCGGCTACAACGCCGAAACGCAAACCAACGTTTTTCATGATACCGCGAACACCCTTTCTTTACTGTTTAGACTGCCTATAGATATAGAGGTAGAAAATATATTATGGCGGGGCTGTGTGCAAAAAAATCTTTAAAATATTAAAATCAAGGTCAACTAAGGGGAGGGCTGCGCCCTCCCTCGCTCCAACCAAAAATGGGCTCCGCCCATTTTTGTTTTCCGCTACCCACCCTGCGGGGCTCCGCCCCGCAACGCCCCGCTACATTAGCCCCCCTGCTGTCCCCCCAACTTCGTAAAATATATAGCCGGAAAAAGACCCGTCTATATATTTTACAGGGGGACTTTTTTAAACATGCGCCGCTCCGCGTCGCGGGGCTTCGGCTTCGCTCAGCCGCCGACACCCTAAACGCCCTGACTTACCCGCCGCCACGGGGCAACTATATACAATATATATTGCGCGTTTCAAAGAGCGGTCTTTTTTGTGGGATAGCCCTACCCATCCCAACCGCTACTCCCCCAGCCGCCGATTCGCCAACGGAGTACTTTCGGTATTTTGGCGTTTTTTGGGGCCGGACGGTGCGCCCATAATGTATATTATTAGATACAAACGCGCAAAACCCGCGATTTCTTTCTATGGACGGGTGGTTTTTAGGGGTGGAGGGGTGTGATTATGGTAGGTACGGATGCAAACAAAAAACCGTTACCGGTAGGCAAATCGTTCTTCGACAAGGTTATCGAGGAAGATTGTTACTATGTTGATAAAACCTTATATATCAAAGACCTTATAGATATGCGTGCCGAAGTCGTTCTCTGTACCCGCCCTCGTCGGTTTGGTAAGACCCTAAACCAAACGACGCTAAAATGCTTCTTTGAAGATACGACGCAGATAGGCGGCAAGGATACGCGGGCACTGTTTAGCGGACTGAAAATAGAGGAGGCCGGTGAACGGTATATGGATTATCAGGGGAAGTATCCGGTGATATTCTTAAGTTTCAAGGACACGAAGTTAAACAGTTTTGACGAGACATACAAGAAGTTAATGGGGTGCATAGCCAAAGAATTTAAACGGCACGCCTACGTTGCAGAAAAAATATCGGATGATTATGACCGAGATTTTTTTAAGAAACTGTCTGAGCGTACGGGTTCTATAGGTGATTATTCCGAATCGCTCAGGTTTTTGTGTGAATGTTTGGAGAATTACCACGGCAGAAAAGCTGTCATTTTAATTGATGAGTACGATGTCCCATTGGAAAGCTCATGGTCTCGCGGTTTTTACCCGAAGATGATCGATGTCATCCGACCGATCCTTAGCAGTGCGCTCAAAGACAACCCGCACCTACAGATGGGGGTGATAACCGGATGTCTGCGAGTCTCTAGGGAAAGTATATTCACGGGTCTCAACAATTTAGATACCGCCTCGGTGCTCGACAACAACTATTCCGCCTATTTCGGATTCACACAACGCGAAGTGGACGCAATGCTTGATTACTACGGAATTGACGCTAAAAAGCAACTTGTCAGGGATTGGTACAACGGCTATCTGTTTGGGAATACGGAGGTCTATAATCCGTGGAGCAGCCTAAAAGCCGTGGAATCTTGGATTACTAATATAAATGAGCATCCTAGAGCTTATTGGGTAAACACCAGCGGCAATGACATCATTCATGATATGATAGACAATATGAACGCCGAGGCAAAAGTCGGACTTGAAACCTTGATGGCCGGCGGAACAGTTTCGTGCGCGGTTGATGAATATGTAACGTATGGCGATATATTTAATAAAGTCGATAACCTTTGGAATTTTCTGCTTTTCACTGGCTACCTGAAAAAAGTCGGAGAGGAGCGTATGGATGGTGTAAAAAACGTTGTGGATTTGTCTATTCCGAATTTAGAATTACAATACGTTTATGAGATCAAAATACAAGACTGGTTTAAGGAAAAGGTCAGCCGGAAAGACTTTGACCCGCTATACCGGGCGCTTTTAGGCGGCGACGCGGAGACCGTGCAGAAAGAACTCGGCGACTTCCTCGTGGAGACCATAAGCTATATGGACGCTAAAGAGGCATTTTATCACGGAATATTGCTCGGCGTACTCGCCGGAATGAGCGAATTTATCGCGAAATCCAACCGGGAGACCGGTCTTGGCCGGGGCGATATTGTTTTGCGGCATACAAGCGGTCGCGGCAAGGCCGTCATACTCGAAATTAAATGTACGCAAGATATGCAAAAGATCGTAAAATTGTCCGAAGAGGCCGTGAAACAGATTGCGGACGGCAAGTACGTCAAAGAACTGGAAACGGAGTGTTACACCGACATTATAAAGTACGGGATCGCGTTTTGCAAGAAAAGCTGTGAAGTAAGGAAAGGATGAGCTTCTCCGGCCCGGCGGCGGCTTGCCGAGACCGCGCACCCCGCGCAAATCCGTTTATTTTTTAACCGTATCTTTTTAGAATGTCGTGATGACCAACGTCCACAAAAACTATCACGTTCCGCACGAGCCGCCAAATTACGCGGATGTCCATACTGATACTGCTCTCGTACATATCAGGAAATCGGTGTAGAGGTTGGGTACGTAATGACGGGTGATCAAGATCGTGTGTCATGATGTTGATTTTTTTTTCGATTATTCTCCGTTCCTTCAAAGTAAGCCGCTCAAAGTGACCAACAAATAATTCATCATAAGACGTCTCATAAATCATAATTGAATACCGCGTTCAGCCGCCACTTCGCGGAGTGATTTAGGTTTAATTTCGCCGGTTTCAAGTTTCAACGCCATAATATCCGATCTCTTTATCCACATTTCTATCAATTCCGGTGGATATTCCGAATCACATTTCGGCACGTCTAAGACGGTTTCGACTTCCATCTCTGTAATCATAATCATCACCTCCTACATTAAAGATAATTGATTTACTTTAAAAAGTCAACTTTTTATTGTAAAAAGTACCTATTACCCACAACAATCACAAAACCAATGCGGTAGGCGGCGGGAACGGCTTCCGGTCAAGGGGAACGGCTAACACGGTTGTACTGCTCCACCCAAAACGCGGCCAAAACCTCACGCCTTCGCTCCGGGCAGGTGAACGCCATGACGCCGACCGTCCGCGCTGATCGGGAGACTGGTTTGTCCGTGAAATATATTGTTTCACTAGTAAAAATAATAAGTTTTCGCCATATTGATGACTACCTCACGCCCACGACCACCGACACCCTCTCGCGCTTGCCGCTCTTACCCCCTACCTCGCCGCGCGCTAAATACGTGCCGGACGGCACCAAACGACCGCTCGCGTCCCGCAAGTCCCACTCGCCTGACTTTACGACGGCTACCTTGCTGCCGGCGGCGTCGTAGATGTGGAGCGTTGCGCCTTTTATTTTCGCGCCGTTGCGGTAGAAGGTTACTACGCCTGAGCCGGAGGATTTAACCGCAGGATTCGGGCCGACGGTAAACGAGGTGGTTAGCGCGGGGGGCGGGGTTATTGCCGAGAGTTCGTTGGGACGGGTGGCGGGGATTACGCGGTCTGGGGAGGCTACGGAGACTACCGCATTGATGAAAAAGTGTTGTTCGTATGGCATACCTATAGCCTTGCCGTCTGCTATTGTCGCTTTTAATACTACAGGTCCCTCTGACATTGCGAAGAAGACGCCGTCATATATTCCAGCGCTCGTAATTCCGGCATTCTCTACACTCCACACGATTGTAGTTTTGGCGGCGTTTTCGGGAATTACCGTGCCGGTTAGCGGGAATTGCTCATTGATTTTGATCTTGTCAGGAACGCCTGTGATATTTATTACAGCGTTGTATGTCCATTGGGCGTAGACGGTAATATCTTTGTTGATTGTGTAGCCTTCTGTTACCTTTTCGCCGCCTGTTGGCGCTGTGTACCAATCGCTGAAGGTGTAACCTACTCTTGTGGGATTAGGCAAAGACATTACACGCCCGCTTTCGCCTATGCTTACGGTTGACGGCGTTACCGTACCGCCAGTTGGGTCAAGCGTTATAGTATACTTAGTCTGTGTCAATTGGGCGTAGATAGTTGTATTCGCGCTGTATTTTGTGCTTGTTGTTACTTTTTCGCCGTTAGTCTCTGCCGTAAACCAACCGTTGAAGGCGTAGTCGGTTCTTGACGGTGTGGGCAAATCGGCGAGCGTTGAATCGGCACGAGTTGTGCCTGATGTGGGGGTTACTGTGCCACTATTGGCATTGAAAGTTACTGTAAAGATTGGTATCCATTGGGCATAGATAGTCGTATTCGCGCTGTATTTTTTGCTCGGGGTTACCTCTTCGCCGCCAGTCGCTGTCATAAACCAACCTTTAAAGATGTAGTTGCTTCTTTCCGGTGTGGGCAAAGAAGAAACAAGCGTAGAATCTTCACCTGTTTTACTAGATGTGGGGGTTACTGTGCCACTGGTTGCGTTGAATGTTACTGTAAAGATTGGTATCCACTTAGCGTAGAGTGTTATGTTCGCCGTTACGACGTCAATATTAAAATTCCACGCAGTACCTGTACGCGCTACTTCTCTATACCAACCGCCAAAAATATAGCCGGAGCGAGTAGGGTCTGCGGGTTTTACCAACATATAGTTGCTTGCCGTCTGCGAACTTATAACACTACCGCCTTGTGAATCGAAAGTTACCGCAACCGTTTTCTGGGGGTTGAATATAATATCAGTTGCGGACTTATCCAAGCCTATTATGTTGTCTTCACTAATAAAACAATTATTTTCCACATACAAAATCCCCAGTTCGGTATTCTTCGACACGTCTAACGTGGTTAATTGATTGAATCGACAATCCAAACTCGTCAGCGCGGTATTCTTCGACACGTCTAACGTGGTTAATTGATTGTCACCGCACCACAACAGCGTCAACGCTGTATTCTTCGATACGTCTAACGCGGTTAATTGATTGACACCGCAATCCAACCTCGTCAGCGCGGTATTCTTCGACACGTCTAACGTGGTTAATTGATTGTCATGGCAATCCAAGTACGTCAACGCTGTATTCTTCGACACGTCTAACGTGGTTAATTTTTTATTGTTTCTGCAATCCAAGTACGTCAGCGTGGTATTCTTCGACACGTCTAACGTGGTTAATTGATTGTTTCTGCAATCCAACTCCGTCAGCGTGGTATTCTTCGACACGTCTAACGTGGTTAATTGATTGTAATTGCACACCAACTCCGTCAGCGCGGTATTCTTCGACACGTCTAACGTGGTTAATTTATTGAGATAGCACCACAACTTCGTCAGTGCGGTATTCTTCGACACGTCTAACGTGGTTAATTGATTGCTTTCGCAATCCAACGTCGTCAGCGCGGTATTCTTCGACACGTCTAACGTGGTTAATTGACTGATTTGGCAATACAACTCCGACAGCGCGGTAGCCCCCGACACGTTTAACGCGGTTAATTTACTGGAACCGCAAGACAAGTACGTCAGCGCGGTATTCTTCGACACGTCCAACGCGGTTAATTGATTGTTCCAACAAGACAAGTGCGCCAGCGCGGTATTCTTCGACACGTCTAACGTGGTTAATTGATTGTCATGGCAATCCAAGTACGTCAACGCTGTATTCTTCGACACGTTTAAAATGGTTAATTGAAAGTTGTAAGAGCAATCCAAGTACGTCAGCGCGGTATTCTGCGACACGTCTAACATGGTTAATTTTTGGCCCGAGCATTTCAACCATTTCAGCGCTTTAAACTCTTCTATCCCCGAAAGGTCGGATACGTTGGTGAGACCTACGTTAAAACTATCAATGCTGCTCACATCGCTATCAAGTATCCGGGCCGGAGCTTTCTTACCGATTTTGTCATACACCCGCCACCTAAACTCCGGATCCTTAAACTTCTCCGTAATATCCACCTGCCCCACCGCCCCCCCCCCCCC
>Ga0268262_10002922_pt1 | contig 19157 bp, 18 predicted proteins | sample TergutNc150P3_FD_190354 | JGI IMG/M metagenome (GOLD analysis project Ga0268262, IMG submission 190354) | Nasutitermes corniger P3 segment gut microbial community from laboratory colony in Florida, USA - Nc150 P3 (SPAdes) (version 2) | ecosystem: Host-associated > Arthropoda: Insects >...
TGGCTATTGAGGAGGGGGAAAATCCGCCGCAGCACGGACTTTGGGACAGTGACGGCAGTTTTGAAGATGAAAATGTACCGGCGGAAGAGGGCAGGGAACTGCCAATCGGTATAAACGACCCCAGAAAAGTAACAAAAGAACAGTTAAGACCTATCAGGTCGAAAACCAGAACAACATCAACAACCTAAATTGCCCTGCATGGTAACACCATTCAGCGCCTTGCATGGCGACACCTTCCTAGGCTAGACAGGTGATACCTGTCTAGCCTAGCCCGCTATACCTGTCTAGGCTAGCCCGCTATACCTGTCTAGGCTAGCCCGTGATACCTTCCTAGGCTAGACAGGTGAGTCCTTCCTAGCCTAGACAGGTGAGTCCTGTCAGGACTTGGCAGGTAAAGAATTTAAGGCTGTATCAAACCGCGTCTTTCTCGCAGTGTTAGGCGTACCAGCAGGTACTGTTGCATTGGCAATGCGCTCTGCCCGAGTTGGATGTGTCCCACCAAATTTATTTTCTGGTAATTTATTCAGCATATCCATAAGACCCGACTGATTATAACCTGCATCTTTTAAAAGACTCAATGCTTTAGTGTCCGCTTCAAATTCCTGTTGTCTCGAATACTTGTCATTAACAACGTTATTAAATATATCTCCGACTGTATCGATAAATACATTGGTTATATCATTAAAATCCATGCCGGTTGCGGCTCCTATGCCTGTTACTGCTGTTATTATTAAAGCCTTGGTTAGACGGTCTGTTTGGATTGCCTTGATACCGTGCTGTAATTGAATATGCGCAACCTCATGGGCAATTACTCCGGCAAGAGCGTCTTCCGAGCCGGCATCTTTAGCGAGTCTTATGAGTCCTAATGTTACAAAGATATGACCGCCGGGAGTTGAAAAAGCGTTTACTTCCTCGGAATTAAGAATCGCAACATGATATCCGTTATAAACATCAGGGCGCGGAGAATTTATCGTAATGGCGGCGCATATCTTGTTAAGATATTGGGTAAGAGCATCTCCGGTAAGATTATCTTCCTTGTAGAGACTATACTGTTTAATAATATTTGCGGCTACCGACCTGCCGATATAGTATTCCTGTTCGGGGGTTATTACTTCAAACGCTGGTTTAAGCGCATCGAGTATCTGATTACCTTTATCCCCGCATGACATTATTATGCAGGAAAGGAAAACAAAAACCTTCAATGTAAGGTAATTTTTAACTTTCATTTATCATCCTCCTGTTGAAAGATTGCCATTTGTCAGAAAAGCTTCAATGTCATCTTCAACCGTTATTGCTTCGACTTTGTCTACCTTATTAAAATCCAAGTCTGTTTTATCTTTTTTGTAGGCTTCTTCAACTTCCTTATTAAAACCTTTTCCGGCAAGAGCGGCGTCATCTTGAGATGTTGTACCTGTGCTTCCCGATACAATCTGCTTTGCCGAAAGATTAGCATACGCAGTCCAGCCTTTTTTTGAAGTATCGGTTGTACTTTGTACTTCAACATTTTTACCGCTAACAGACAGGATTGTAACCTTGTCTGCGTAATTTAACATTTTTCCATTCTTACTTGAGAAGAATCCTGATCCGCTCTTGAGATCAACTTTCTTTACAGCTACATACATTGTACTGCCTTTAGTCTGAGCGGAAAGAAATCCGGCTGTTACAAGACCCATAATCATTAATATATATATTTTCTTCATATACACCCCCTCAGTATAGAATAGACTTGTTCGACAACTTGGTTAGTTGTCTCACAAGTCTTGCATTTTTTCGGGCTAAAGTAAACTTTAGCCCTGCAAAAATGCTTTTTATATGGAAGTTGTTCAGAAACTGAAGTTTCCGAACAACTCTAATATATCATTTTTCAGTTAAGTTATCCACCCCGTTATCCCATGATTTTTCATCAGGAGGGGAAGCTTGGTATTTTTCGCACCTTTTTATATATTTCTGCGCCGCCAAATCCTTGCTGTTTCTCAGGTATATCGTCTGAAATATATTCCGGGCTGCCAGAAAATCGCGGTTTTCATAAAACCCGAAAGCCTGTTCCCAGCTTTTAACCATATCAAGCAATTCAGGCGCAGCCTCAGAGGCGATGTCCAGCAATTCATAGAGCCGCAGCGGAGTATTGATCCCCACTACGCGCACGCGGCTTAACGGGCGCAAAACAAACTCGTCCCCGATATGCTCCCTTGTATACTCACTGATCAGGATACCGCCTGTGTCATACTGTTTATTAACCCCCTCAAGCCGCGCCGCCAGATTTACAGCGTTCCCCATGATTGTATAGTCCATTTTATTGGGAGTGCCCATGTTTCCGACAACCATATCGCCCGTGTTAACGCCGAGCCTTGTGAAAAGGGGGAAGGGATCATCAACGCCGGAGATTATTCCTTTTGCAGCTAATGCCTCCATTACTTTAGGGGTTACAAGCCCGTTGGCAAGAGCTTCCCGGTTTATTTCAGCCTCAGCCTTTTTCATTTTTACAACGGCGCGGCAGGCAAGCGAAGCGTGGTTTTCCATGTGTATAGGCGCTCCGAAAAATGCAATGATCGCATCGCCTTCGTATTTGTCTATTGTTCCCTGATTATCAAGCACAATGTTGCTCATTCTTGTAAGGTAGAAGTTAAGCAGTTCTACCAGTTTTGCGGGATCGCCGAGCGCTTCCGATATTGTGGAAAAACTGCGCACGTCCGTAAATATCGCGGTCATCTCCCTTTTTTCGCCGCCCAGCTTTAACTGGGAAGGATCGTGGATAATCTGCTCAATAACTTTGGGCGACAAATACTGAGAGAATGCGGATTTGATAAAACGTTTCTGGCTGCCTTCTGTCGCGTAGTTGTACAGCATAACGGTAGTAAAAGAAGCAAATATCCCCGCAAGGTAAGTTATCATAGGAACCCAAACTCCGCCCCACTGGTAGGCTATAAATGAAGCTATGACAACAGCGGCGACAATGAATATTGTTCCTCCCAAAGACCATGAAATGCGTCCTGAAAATATGGCGAGTAACACAACTACGATAACTACCGCCAGCAGAATTAACAGGTTCAGCCATTCGCTGTTTTCCCGGATAAAATCCCCGTTAAGCATATTGTCCAGCATGGTAATGTGGTAGCCGACCCCGGGATAAAACGAGCTTATCGGCGTAGAGAAAATATCAAAAAGACCTTGAGCGAAAACCCCGACAAAAACGTAAGTGTTCTTAAAGTTAGAAAGCGCCAGCAGGGGTTCTTCTCCTTTTTTAATCAATTCCAGGCTTCTTACAATAGCGCTTGCCTTGTACGGAATATATCTGTCCAGCTCTCCGCGGAAACGAAGAAGGGCTTTTCCGTCCTTGTTGACGGGTATAGAAATATCTTCCCATTGCAAAGAACCGGACTTTTCATCATACCGGATTTGGTTTCCCTTTCCCGAAACCAAAAGAGAAGCGGCGGAAAGCCCCGGTACTGCCCTGCCGTCAAACATGGTAAAAGGTTTTACCCGGCGGTATATCCCGTCAGAATCACGTATGCCCGTAACGCTTCCCAATGCGCCGGATGATTCGCTTAATCCCGAAATCGGAAACTGTCCCTTCGCATTAACGTCTATATTGAATTTATCCAGCATGGAACCGAAGTCTTCAGGCTGAAACAGCGGCTTTTTAAAACCCGGCCACGACTGTACATTTCCGGTCTGGCGGCTGAAGACAACAGCCTGAACTACCTTGCCGAAATCTTTTGAAGCTCTAACAAAAGAAGCGTCATCTTCTCTGCCGCTTAAACCCCGCAGATCGTTAATGATATTCGTATACAACTGTCCGGTTTCACGGCGTTGTCCTTCTCCGGCAGAAGACTGCGCCGTTTGCAGGCTTCCGACCATGTTGTCAATTATCTCGTCCTGTTTCGCATTACGGTAAATTGAAGGCTCGGAAAAAATTATATCGAAGGCGACTGATTTTGCTTCTGCAAGATTCATGTAATCGACAATTTCAGCATAAGCCTGTCTCGGCCACGGCCAGCCCCAGCCCCGTTCGCTTTGAGCCCAGTCGATGCTGTCCTGATCAATGACGATTAAAACAATATCATCTGAAGGGCGGCTGTAAATGGAGTCTGCCCAGAACCTTACACGGAAATCGTAGGATTTATATTCCAGAAAATTGAAAACTCCCAGTAAATGTAAACATGAAATTACCGCAAACACCAAACCTGCAATTATAAGTGAAACAAGTTTCTTCCCGATTTTGCTCTTTTTGCTCACGTTACTATCCTTTTTGCATGAAATGTACCATACTTATAATAGGAGTTTATCATGGATACAAAACAAAATAAATCCTTTAAATGGATATGGATAACAGTGTCGGTATTATTCTGCGCATTGTTTACCTTTGCATTGATTCCGGGAGCGGCGGCGCAGGGAAATCCTGCAACATCAGCTAATTCCGCTCAGGTTCGGAATTACCAAAACACAATGCAAAATATTTTTGATTTTGTCCTGCGCAATTATGTAGATGAAGTAGACCCGAAAGTTCTTTTTGAAGGCGCAATGAACGGATTATTCGGAGCTCTTGATGATCCGTATTCGGTCTTCATGACAGAATCCGATATGGAAGAAATAAGCCATACAACTCAGGGAAATTTCGGGGGAATAGGGCTTCACATTACCAAACCTACAGCCCAAAGACCGGATGGAAAACCTTTGTGGGTTGAAGTAGCGGCTCCTATAGAAGATACTCCCGGCTGGCGCGCGGGGATTAATCCCGGCGATTTTATAATCGAAATTAACGGTATACCGACCGAAACAATAACAATGGATGAAGTTCTTGCAATGTTAAGGGGTGTTCCCGGCGAACAGGTTAAACTTGTTATAAAACGCGGTGAAAAAATGGAGTTCCCGCTGACGTTAACCAAAGCTATTATTGAAGTGCCGACTGTTAAACAGGCAATGATTGGCGATACCGGTTATTTAAAATTGCTTACCTTTACATCAATGACAGCGGAAAGGTCTATAATAGCGATTAATGATTTTATTGCAAAAGGGTACAAATACCTGATTTTGGATTTGCGTAACAATTACGGCGGATTGCTAAATGCGGCGGTAGATGTTTCAAATCTTTTTCTTGAAGGCGGGCTGGTCGTGCGTACCAGATCAAGGATTCCGTCAGAAAACCGCGAATTGAACGCAAAACAGTATACGCTTGTTCCCGCCGATATTCCTATTATTGTACTGATAAACAGAAGTTCCGCTTCAGCGTCCGAAATTGTCGCAGGCGCTCTTAAAGATCGGGGAAGAGCCTACCTTGTAGGTGAAAACACTTTCGGCAAGGGCTCCGTGCAGCAGGTAATCCCGCTGAACAATAACAGTAACGGTATAAGGATAACCACCGCGCGTTACTACACGCCAAGCGATGCCAATATAGATAAAATAGGCATTCCCCCGGATCGTGAGGTGAATTTTCCTGAATACACGGAAGAGGATGCGGTAGAACTTAATAAACTTATCAACGCAAACAAGATTCCCGAGTTTGTTTCCAAAAACCCCAATGCGACAAAAGATCAGATAGAAGCATTTGCCGCCGCGCTGGAAAGTGAATATCATCTTAATACTTCCCTGTTAAAGCGGCTTATCAGAAATGAATTACACCGGACGGAAATTGCTCCGGTCTATGACCTGGAATACGATATTCAGTTACAGGAAGCGCTTAATTTAATACACAGCAGCGAGTATCAGAATCTTTTGCGTAACGCCAAGACAATAAAGGCTTTGCAGGAAGAAGCAAATAACGATTTGGCAATTGCTTCGTAAATTGTCTTCCGCATAACAGTGGACTAAAGTGAAGCAGTTAATCCTTAACAGTAAACCGGACAGAGACAACACTGTCCGCCTGGAAGGCGATGAATACCGCTATCTCGTCCGCGTACGGCGTATCAGTACCGGAGAAAAATTCCCTGCCGTAATGCCTAACGGCGATGAAACCATAATTCAGGTACTTTCTATTGACAACGGCGTATTGACGGGGAAATGTTCCAAACCTATTGAAACAAACTCAGCGCATAAAAATATACCGTCTATTATTTTGTTTCAGGCTCTGCCCAAGGGCGATAAAATGGATTTAATTGTACGACAGGCGGTTGAGGGAGAAATTACAGAGATTGTTCCTTTTGTATCGGAATTCTCCGTTGCAAAAAAAAGCCTGGGGGGGCAAAAATTTACACGGTGGGAACGCATTATTAAAGAAGCAAGACAGCAAAGCGGCTCAAAAACAGCGACATCCGTCCGGCAGCCTTTGACAAAAAAAGAGCTTTTTGAATATTGGGAAAAAATCAAAACGGATGCGGCAGGACTGCTGTTCCACCATGAGGGTATTGAACATGAAAGCCTTCACGGTTATCTTTATAGTATTCCAAAAGTTGTGGTGTTTGCTGTAGGTCCTGAGGGCGGGTTCTCCGGCGCGGAAGTATCTTCTTTTTTGGAGAACGGCTTTAAACCATTTAACTTTGGAGATACAATATTAAGAACGGAGACTGCCGCTCTTTACTGCGCGGCGGTTATAAAGATTTTATTATTGGAGAGAGATTCGTGGGAACTGAAACAGATGAAATAAAAGAGCGAGTAAACCTTTTGAGCGTCCCTATTGATATTATTGCACCCGAGCAACTGTCAACTTTTGTATATAAATCATTAAAGGAAGAAAAAGAATGTAATATCGTTCTTCTTTCATTATGGGATTTATTGCGCGCAAGAAGGAACAGCGAATACCGCGCCTATATTTTTAAAGCTTCGCTTATCATTCCCATTTCCAAAAGCATAATATCCGGACTCAAGTTTCTTACAGGGAAAAAAGCGTTTCGTTATATGCCGTTCGATTTTATAATCAGTATACTTACGTCTTTGGAAAACCGCGAATATTCATGTTATCTTCTCGGCGGTAAGATTAATGTTCTTTTGAAAACAGAAAGAAATTTAAGGCAAACATTTCCAAAACTGCGCATTGTAGGGCGTTTTCCCGGTTCTTTCAGACGTCATGATGAACCCACAATTATTGAAGCAATAAAAAAAGCTTCGCCTTCACTGTTGTTGGTAGGCAATGGCGTTAGGGGCAAGGAACGCTGGATTGCAAGAAACAATGTTACCCTTGGAAAAGGAATACGGATGTGGTGCAGTGATATTTTCGATGTCTTCGCAGAAAAGAAAAAACGCCCCTCTCACGCTGCTTTTGAAAACGGGTTTGAATGGATAAGTTATTGTTTCCAGAAACCTTACAAATTCTTCCGGTTATTCCCGTATCTTTATTACAAGATTTTGCTGTTGGTTAATAAATTATTTAACAAAGCCAATTAATTACTTGCAAAGTATAATGTCCGCTACTGATACATAATAACGTAGGGGCGCGGTTTAAGGTCATAAACTTCTTTTGGCGTCATAATCGGGTTATCGTAACCGGCTCCGGGTATTCCAAAATTATAGAACAATTTAAAACCTTTTAGCGGCATATTGGAAGCCAGCGCATTATAGGCGTAAGAATCACGCTTCATGGCAGGATGCCCAATGCCGTCCATGCAGTGAATAAGTTTTACCCTGCTAAAATCGGTTCTTACAACTTCCCTGTTTCTGAGCATCATATAATTAAACTGATGAATTACAAGTAATCGTTCACCGGGAATATTATTCTCTATCATGTAATCTTCCATTACTTTCTGCACCATATTAACTTCTTCCCCTGTAACGTGTCCGAAGTCTACCATTGGTTTATCCGTACGCCATTCAGGATCAAGCGCAAGATGAACATTGGAATATTGCAGCCAGGGCAGCAGTCTTTTAAGCGCAACTACCGGTTCATAACGCCCGATCTGATGATCAATAAAGACCAGAATATCATTCTGTAATCCGTAATCAATGTAACGCATCAAGGTCTCACTTCCCAATATCCCGATTTCGCCTTTAGGCCATACAGTTCCGTAAATAATATAAAAAGCTTTTTTCACCTTACGTCCGCCGCTAACCGCTTCGTATTCGGCTGCAAGAGCTGTTAGCTTTTGATCCAGTTCTTCAATGGAATAGCGTCCCAAAATGCCCATGTTTTTTGAATTGGGATGCCCGTAAAATGCCAGGACATCGTCATCCACCAAAATGGAAAACTGATTTTCAGTTATTTGTTCGTCGTTTTTCGTTTCTTCTACGATGTCGGACGATGTATTAGCCAAAACTAAAGGGGATATTTCAGTTTCTTCCCCGCTTTCAATTGTTTCTGTCTCCGGTGAAAGAACCTTTATTGCAGAACAAAGGAAAAAAGGCAATATACCCGCAAAAATGAAAAGTCTCTTTTTCAAAAACATGGTTATTCAATAATCGGCAAAAAAAAGCTGAATCTACAGCCATAGATGTATCTTGTGCAATTTTGAACAGATAAACCACGTGCCAAATGAAAGCAATAAAATCCCAATAATTGGACCTGCCCAATTATCAGTTCCAATAAGTATATTTCTTCCGATCAGGGCTAGCGCTACACCAATCCCTATATAGACATACTCCCTTGAGCCTTGTACTTTTACGGCTACAAAAAAAGTGAGCACTGTGGTAAAAAAAATAACTATGTCAATCGTTCTGAAAATGTTAGCATAACCGTTTACAATATTGAAACTCGTGTCCCAGCTTTCGGTATCAATCGGGATGCCAAAAGTCAAAGCTATCACAGCAATAAAAATTGCTATGATTATATTACGTGTTTTCTGTATCTCAAGGCCGGCAGCGCATAAACTGGCTGCGAAAAGAGAAAAAACATTGAAATATCTGGCAAAAATCAATGCCCGCGCTGCGCCAAGTAAATAAAAAAAGGGAAAAGTATAAATTAAATGCAGCGGAAAAACCAAACGGAGTATTTCAAAAGAAAAAGTAACCGTAAAAAAGGAAATATAGAGTATCTCCGGTGCGGATGTACGTTCAAAGAAAAAATAAATCAGTATTATTCCAATAAATGAAAACAGAACAGCCATTATTATAGACACGTGAACGGCATAATTATTACTTTTGAGAAACCAGCCGGAAATAGACTGAAATAAAGAAACAGAACGGATATTCCCCTCCATTGCGGAATAAAAAGGAATTATTATATATGAAGCTGCCAATAAAAGAAGGGTAATAATAAAACAAATGGTAATTCCGGCTTTGAAAAAGGCGTTTCTTTCCGAAAGCGTCATGACAGGGAAACCTCTATTCGCCAGTCTATCCCAATGAAGAATTTATCTCAAGACTGATATAGTATTACCGATAATGAGAATTAAGGGGAACTCTATGTTATTGAAAAAAAAGGCATTAATTATTTCCATAATTTTTTTAACTTGCGTTTCCACTTTATGGGCAGGAGATTCCGCTGTCTTTGTTGATTTGGGTTTTTCACCGGACGGCAAAACATTTATGTTCGGTCAATACGGAGTACAATTACCTTCCCTGAAACCGTGGGCTGAATTATTCGTTGTAGATATGAATACAAATAATTTTGTCCCAAACGGTAAGGCTTCCTATATACAGAACAGTTCAATAAAGGCTGGTCAGGATGGTTCCGGTATTCTTTACCAGTTACTTGGCAACAATACGAATCTTTCAAGCCGTTATAACATAAACTTCCAAAATCAGGGACAGCCTCTTTATATCTCAAGAAATGAAAATCCGCCAGAACGCGGTGAAACTATAGATTTTCGCGATTTTATTTCCGGTAAGAGTTACAGGGCGCAGTTAATTCCCACGATAAACGGAACCGGAATGAATATACGCTCCTCCTTTTACATAAACCTGGACGTTACCTCTTCAAATGGACAAACAAGGAATTACACTGTAGGTACTCCAAGCATAACCCGTCAAGGGATAGCCTCATACAACATTAAAAAAGTCCTTATAGATTCTACCGGAAATTCGGTCATTTTTGTTATTGAGATGAAGCGCTCCGCTGAAAACAGCTTTGATATCCGCTACATGGTGGAAGCCGTCAGGTTTTAGTTTATTACACGTAAATAACACATATAGAGCCCTTTTCTTAGTTTATATTGTTCCCCAAAGACCGTTTTTTACCGCTGAGCCGCCCAATCAAACCCTTCTGAGTAAAGATTAACGGGATTTTCATTGCTGAGAGCATCGCAACGCTGGGTAAAAAGACATTTCCTCAGGTAAAATAAAAAATCAAGACATTTACATTTATCAATTGACACATTTAAAATAGTCCATTAATATTAATATATGGGTGATCCAATATTCCTTGACGATGCCAATTTTGCATTGTACCGTGATTTCATTTATAAAGAAAGCGGAATCACTTTTACATCAACCAACCGCTCTATACTGGAAAGCAGGCTGAAAGAGCGCTTTCGTGAAAATAAAATTGACTCTGTATCCAGTTATCTTGAAAAAGTAAAAAAAGACAAAGAAGAACTTAAGGGGTTTCTGGATTCTATAACTACGAACCTGACCAGATTTTTCAGGAATCAGGCGCAATTTGATGCTCTGGAAAAACATGTTATTCCTGAGGTAATGAAAATTAAAAAATTCCCGGGTACTATTAGAATCTGGAGCGCCGGTTGTTCAACAGGAGAAGAACCTTACACCATCGCCATGTTATTGAGCGAAATTTTGCCTTCAGCATGGAGTTATGATATATTGGCCAGTGATCTTTCGCTTAAATGCTTAATGACTGCCAAAGAAGGTTTTTATGCGGAAAACCGTATTGTCGGAATTCCGGATAGTTATATGCCCAAATACTTTAACAAGGTAGAGGGCGGGTATAAGGTTATTCCGAGTATTCAGGCAAAGATTAAATTTGACTATCATAATTTAAAAAACGACTCCCAGCAAAGAAATCTTGACATTGTTTTCTGCCGTAACGTAATCATTTACTTTGATGAAGCCGCTCAGGAAGGGGTTATAAACCGCTTTTATGATTCAATGGCTTCAAAATCATTTTTATTTATCGGACATTCCGAATCGCTTTTTGGAATGAAAACAAAGTTTGAATTTGTAAAAACTGAATGGGCTACTTTATACAGGAAAAATATATAGGAGAAATCAGTGGGTGATGAAATACAGGTTTTAATCGTAGACGACTCGGCTTTAATGAGAAACCTTATCGGTCATATGGTAGAGGACACGCCGGGTTTAGCAGTAGCGGAAAAAGCGATGAACGGCATATTCGCTTTGCAGAAAATTCCGCGTGTTAATCCCGATATTATCGTTCTTGATCTTGAAATGCCTGAAATGAATGGTATTGAATTTCTAAAAGAACGAAAAAAACAGGGCATTACAATTCCGGTAGTAATTCTGTCGTCAATAGCCGCACGCGGCGCTGAAATTACAATGGAAGCCCTTGCTCTGGGAGCAAGCGATTTTATCCAAAAACCTTCAGGTTCTATATCAAGGGATATTCATGAAGTAAAGGATACGCTTACAGGTATGCTGCTCGGTTACGGCGGCTCATACCGTAAATCACAGGGTAAAAAAGTCCTTACCCCCTCGGAATACAAGCCAAAAACTCCGGCAGAAAAAACCTCTGACATTGCCGTTCATTTTAACCTGGCTGTTGCGCCGCCTATTACTCCCGCACAAGCGCCGTCCCAAATACGCAAACCGGCAAAAACAGAAATAATAGCCATCGGTATCAGCACAGGCGGCCCGGACGCTCTGCGCGTAGTCTTCTCAAAACTGGACACAGATTTGAAGGTTCCTGTCGTTGTAGTACAGCACATGCCGCCCGGATTCACGAACGAGTTCGCAAAAAGCCTTGACCGTATCTGCCCGCTTAATGTCAAAGAAGCCGAAGAAGGCGATGCTATACTACCCGGAAGAATCCTTATCGCGCAGGGCAACAAACATCTTGAAGTAGAAAGAAAAGGCACAAACGGCGTAGCCCACCTTTCAGATGCGCCGTTAGTTTCAGGGCACAGACCTTCGGCGGATGTACTTTTCGCCTCAGTCGCAATGAGTTATTCCAACCACGCTCTCGGAGTCATTATGACCGGTATGGGGCGGGACGGAGCCCAGCAGCTTGGAACAATCTACAAAGAAGGCGGCATGACCCTCGGTCAGGACGAAAAAAGCGCCGTTGTATACGGAATGCCCCGTGTCGCCTATGAACTGGGTCATGTTATGGAACAAGTCCCCCTCCAAGACATGGCGCGCCGTATCTGTGATGTAGCGAAAGCTTCCCGTTAAAACAATGCGCACCGTAAAAGCGCTCCTTATCCCCTGCCTCGTTCTCGTATTCACAACCTGCGCTTCAATGCCCGTACTGCAGGAGCCCGTCATCTCCCTCCACTCCGTGCAGCTTGCAAAGTTAGACATCTTCTCGGGGGCGCAGCTCCTCTGCAAAGTAAAAGTAGACAACCCCAACGTCTTCACTATCCCGCTCCCCGAAGTCGGGTGGCACATATTCCTGAACTCCAACTCGTTCATCAGCGGCGTTGTAAAAAACAACCAGCAAATAAGGGCGCAGAACTCATCAATTGTGGAGATACCCATAAACCTCAACTTCCTCGACATCTTCAAAGCCTTCGCCTCGCTGAAAGGAAGGAAGCAGACTGACTTCAAAGTGGCGTTTGACATAAAGTTCACAATCCCGCTGGTAGGAGACATGGTTTGGCATCTTGAGCACGAGGGCGAGCTCCCCATGCCCCAGTTGCCGAAAATCAGCGCGCCGGTCATGAGGGTCGAGAAAATGGACTTAACGATGGTCGAATGGTACATCAGCGTAAACGTTGAAAACCCCAACGCCTTCGAGCTGCCGCCGCCCAAAATCGCCTTTAACTATCAGATAGACAACCGCTCGCTCATACAAAACACACTGGCAAACAAAGGAACGCTCGCCCCCTCCTCCGTTACCCCCGTAGTCTTCGGGCTGGTCGTGAATTACGCTGATTTATTCCGTGTTTTCAGCAACCTGCGCAGTTCAGCCAACGTCCAAAGCCAGTTGGACATTTCATTCGACTTCGGCGTCCCCGTTTTCAGCGGGGAAAACTTCAATCTGAACATTCCGGCATTACTGCCCATCTTCCGGTAAAACGCCCCATTGTCTATAGACAATGCACCGTTGTCCATGTACAACGCCCCATTGTCCGTGTACAATGACCCGTTGTCCGTGTACAACGCCCCATTGTCCATGTACAACGCCCCATTGTCCATGTACAACGCCCCATTGTCCATGTACAACGCCCCATTGTCCATGTACAACGCCCCATTGTCCGTGTACAACGCCCCATTGTCCGTGTACAACGCACCGTTGTCCATGTACAACGCCCCGTTGTCCGTGTACAATGACCCGTTGTCCGTGTACAATGACCCGTTGTCCGTGTTTTCTGACCTGTCCGCCGGTTTTTTTGTCAATGCCGGCGCAAACGGCGCGATATTGTTATGGAAAATAAAGTCATTATCTGATACGATGAAGCGGGGGTACACATTGAAAATAGTAGTTATCGGCGCGCAGTGGGGTGACGAAGGAAAGGGGAAAATCGTGGATTATCTTGCGAAGGAAGCGCAGATAATCGTCAGATACGCCGGCGGAGCAAACGCCGGGCACACCATTGTGATAGGAGGAGACGAGTACGCCCTTCACCTGATCCCCTCGGGGATTTTCTATCCCGACAAGATCACGATTCTGGGCGCCGGAATGGTCATCGACCCGAAAGCGTTATTTGACGAAATCAAAATGCTCGAAGACCGGGGGATAAACACGAACGGGCGGATTTTAATCTCCGACCGCGCGCATCTTGTGCTGCCCAAGTACATCAAAATCGACAAAGAGAGGGACGCCGCGCGGAAGAAGCCAATCGGCACTACGGGGCGCGGCATCGGTATCACCTATTCCATGAAGTGCGACAGGGACGGTCTGCGCATCGCCGACCTCGCCTGGAAGGATAAAACGGACGAGCTTGACAAAGAAGACGTTGAATTCATCGCTCCGTATAAGGACCGGCTCCTTGCGATGTCCGTCAACTTGAGTGAGTACCTTATGCACCACAGGAACTCCCAGGCGCTTTTCGAGGGCGCGCAGGGGACGCTGCTTGACCTCGACCTTGGAACCTATCCCTACGTGTCCAGCGGGATGTCGTGCGCCGCCGGAGCCGCCGTGGGCGGGTGTATAGGGCCGCGCGCAATCAACAAGGTGTTAGGCGTGTTTAAGGCATACTCCACCCGCGTCGGGAACGGGCCGCTCCCCAGCGAGTTCGACCCGGGCTCCGAAGACGAGCTTTGCCGCTTTGTCCGCGACACGGGGCGCGAGTACGGCGTTACCACCGGAAGGCCCAGACGCTGCGGCTACCTTGACCTTGTGTCCCTGCGCTACGCCTGCCTCACCAATTCAATCGACAGCCTCGTGATGACGCACCTTGACGTTTACGACACCTTTGAGGAAATAAAGGCCTGCATCGCTTATAGCATCGACAATAAAATCGTCGAATCCTTCCCCGCCTCCATTGACGAGTTGAACAGAGCCAAACCGGTGCTGAGGACGTTCTCCGGCTGGAAGAAGTCCCTTGCGGGAGCCCTCACCTACGAGGAATTCCCCGTAGCGGCGATGGAGTACATCGAGTTCATCGAGCGTTTCTGCGAAACTCCGGTTGATATTGTGTCCGTTGGCTACGACCGCAAGGCGACAATAATCAGAAAGAGCCCATGGACGCGCTGACCTTCTATGGATAAAATCTTAATCCTTGACTACGGCAGCCAGACAACCCAGCTAATCGGGCGGCGAATCCGCGACTTGGGCGTATATACCGAAATCATAAGCGGCGATGCCGAGCTTAACCCGCAAATACTCAACAGCGTGAAGGGAATAGTCTTGTCAGGCTCCCCCGAGTCGGTAAATGAGGAAGGAGCCGCCCCCGACAGGAAAATCTACGACTGCGGCATCCCCCTGCTGGGGATTTGTTACGGTCTTCAGCGCATGACGCACGACCTCGGCGGGAAAGTTGAGCGTTTGGCAGACACTGAATACGGCCGCATAGAGGTTAAGATAAAAAACAGAGAGGCAGGAGACAACAGCGCTCTTTCCGGTTTCTTAAAAGGGTTTAAAGATACCTTCACAGCGTGGATGAGCCACGGCGACACTCTTACCAAACTTGCGCCCGGCTTTAAAGAATACGGGATAAGCGGCACAGGTTACCCCGCAGTTGTCGCTCATGAGCAAAAGCCGTGGTTCGGTTTGCAGTTCCACCCCGAAGTAACACACTGCGAAGGCGGGGACGGCATACTCGGCGCGTTTATTTTCGGCGTTTGCGGCTGCAGCGCTGACTGGAACATGGAACAATATGTCGAAGGGCTGAACAAGTCGCTTAAGGAACGAGCCGGCGATAATCCCGTGCTGTTGTTAATCTCAGGCGGCGTTGATTCTACCGTAGCCGGAGCCGCCCTGCTGAAAGTATTGAAGAGCGAACAGGTTCATCTTATGTACATGGACACCGGTCTTATGCGCAAGAACGAAACAGAAGTTGTCCGCTCCAGTCTTGAAAAACTCGGCGCAAAAAACTTGCACATAATTCACTGCGAGGATGAATTCCTTTCGGCGTTAAAATGTAAAACAGAACCGGAAGAAAAACGCCGCATAATAGGCGATTTATTCATCACAATTCAGGAGCGGGAAGTCGCCCGTCTTGGGCTGCCGGAAAGCTATCTCCTTGCGCAAGGGACGCTGTACACAGACTTGATTGAAAGCGGTCATGGAGTGGGGAAAAAAGCCCATGTTATAAAAAGCCATCACAATGTGGCAAGCCCGCTTGTAATGGCAAAACGCAAAGCCGGAAAAATCATTGAGCCGCTGGACTGCCTTTACAAGGACGAAGTCCGCAAACTGGGGCGATACCTCGGCGTTGATGAAGAAATTGTCCGCCGTCATCCTTTTCCCGGCCCCGGTCTCGGCGTACGCATACTCGGCGAAATAACAAAGGAAAAATGCGATATTCTGCGTGAAGCGGACGCTATCTTTATTGAGGAATTGAAACGCCGCACAAGTCCCGCGGGCATCAGTCTCTACGATGAAATCTGGCAGGCTTTCGCAATACTACTGCCGATCCGCTCGGTGGGCGTTGCGGGCGATGTCCGTAAATACGGACACGTTCTTGCGTTACGTGCAATCACCAGCGCGGACGGCATGACTGCCGATGTCTACCCGTTTGAAACGCGCGATCTTCTGGAAATATCAACCCGTATCACAAACTCGGTAAAAGAGATAGGCCGCGTTACTTACGATATTTCAAGCAAGCCGCCCGCAACAATTGAATGGGAATAAGCGAAGCATAATGTTTTGAATGGTATTGCTCACCCTTCGCATAGTGTTATCGTCATTAATCCTGGCTTTTCTTTGCTTCATTTACCGAATACGGATATGCACCTCACGGAGTTGTTGTTCCGATACCTCGCACGGGGCTTCCATTAACAAATCCTGGGCATTGCTGTTCATGGGGAAAACGGTAACTTCGCGGATGTTTTCTTCTTCAGCCAGAAGCATCACAATCCGATCTATGCCGGGAGCCATGCCCGCGTGAGGCGGCGCTCCGTAATGGAAGGCGTTGTACAGTGACGAAAACTTCTTCTCAAGGTCAGCCTGCGTGTACCCGGCAATTTCAAAAGCCTTTACCATAACTTCAGGCAGATGATTGCGGACAGCTCCGGAGGAAAGCTCCACGCCGTTGCATACAATGTCGTACTGCCATGCAAGAATATCGAGCGGGTCTTTCGATACAAGCGCTTCAAGACCGCCCTGCGGCATTGAAAAGGGATTGTGGGTAAACTCAATAGCGCCTGTCTCTTCACTTTTACCGTACATCGGGAAATCCACAATAAAACATAGTTCAAAGCTGTCCTTGTTAACAAGATTCAACTGGCTGCCGAGCGCCGTGCGTATCTGTCCGGCGAGGCTGTTTACCGCTGCGGGCGCATCGGCGATAAAGAACAAGGTGTCGTTCTCTTTCAGCGACAATGTTTTGCGTAACGCCGCCTGCTTTTCTTCGGAGAGGAACTTAACTATCGGGCCCTTTAACGAGCCGTCTTCCGGAACGGAGATATACCCAAGCCCTTTCATGCCGATTTCCGTCGCAAAGGCAAGCATTTTCTCAAAGAAAGACTTCGGCTGTTTCGCCGCGTTAGGCGCAACAATGCCCCGGACGGGAATATTCCTGAACGGCTGGAAATCAACGTCCGCGAAAAACTGCGTCAGGTCTTCGATGATGAGAGGGTTTCTCAGGTCGGGCTTGTCGGTCCCGTACCTCAGCATCGCTTCAGCGTAGGGAATGCGGCGGAAGGGAGCGGGGCTGACCGCTTTCCCCGAAAAGGCTTTAAAAACATCGTGCAGCACCGTTTCCGCCGTGCGGAGAACGTCCTCCTGCTCCGCAAAGGCCATCTCGAAGTCAAGCTGGTAAAACTCGCCTGGCGAACGGTCGGCGCGGGCGTCCTCGTCCCTGAAGCAGGGGGCTATCTGGAAATAGCGGTCAAAGCCCGAAACCATCAATAGCTGCTTGAAAATCTGCGGGGCTTGCGGAAGGGCGTAAAACTTCCCGCGGTGTTTGCGGCTGGGAACAAGATAGTCCCGCGCGCCCTCAGGCGAGGAGGACGTCAAAACCGGCGTTTGTATCTCCGTGAACCCCAGACTCTCCATTTTCGCCCTCAGGAAGCTGATTACTTTCGCCCGCAGCATTATGTTTCTCTTCACAGCCGGATTGCGCAAGTCAAGGAAGCGGTGGCGGAGGCGGACTTCCTCGCGGGTGTTCCTGGATTCGGTTATTTCAAACGGCAGGGCGCGGACAGCCTTGCTCTGAATGACAAGGGTCTCGGTATGAACCTCGACCGTCCCCGTTTCAATCTTCGGGTTTACGGTATCCGCGTCCCTCTTTCTCACCGTGCCGGAAACGGTAACAACGCTCTCCTTGCTGACCTGCCTCACGGCATCCTCGCCGTGCAGGACAATCTGCGTGATACCGTACTGGTCTCTCAAATCAAGAAACGTTACGCCGCCGTGGTCGCGGATAGTGTCCACCCAGCCGGACAATTTGACTGACTGACCGACACATTCTTCTCTCAACTCGCCGCAGGTGTGCGTTCTGTACTGGTTCATTTCTATGTTCGGGAAACTAAAGCGCGCCGCTTACGGAATAATCGCCGACTGCACTTCCGACCAGGGACCTCTAATCCCCCGCTCGTTCTGCCAGCAGAGGGCGATGTACGCGGTCATGCCGCGCTCGGTCTCATCGAACTCGATGATGTGCGGGGTGCGGCTCGCCATTGTGTGCTCGGCGAGGTCGGTGGGGCGCTCGGGCGGAGCGGTCAGCGTGTCCCAGACAAGCACGGCTCCGTCATAGCCTTCGGGCTTTGCACGGTGCGCCGCTCCCTTTATCCAGAAGTTAACTTCAAGCTCGCGAATGCCCCGCAAGCGTATCTCAAACTCCACCTGCTCGTTGACGACAACGTGGTCGGTTCTGATACGGTCAGGCGGGCGCAGACCGAGCCGCGCATAGTCCGCATCGTCCATCGGGGGGGTGAAGAACTTGCGGCTGTGGAGATAACGCATAAAACGGACGAGCGCGGCGTAAGCCAAGCGCACGCGGGTAGTCTCGACAGGACCCGCATTCTCCAACTGACGGCGGACAGCGTCCTGAACGTCCTCAACTATATCGGTCAGTTCCGAAATTTCCGCCGGAGTAACCTGCCACATGCCGAGTGCGTTCGGCAGTTCGGTTATCCATTTCTGCGCCATTGCAAGCTGATCTTCCCGCCTTCCCGGCAGCCAGTCGTGTCTCATGTTCTACCCTCCTATCGTCAACTAATATCCGGTTTTATCGTTATTTGTGTACAATGACCCATTGTCCGTGTACAACGCTCTGTTGTCCATGTACAATGACCCGTTGTCCATGTACAATGACCCGTTGTCCATGTACAATGACCCGTTGTCCATGTACAATGACCCGTTGTCCATGTACAACGCCCTGTTGTCCATGTACAATGACCCGTTGTCCGTGTACAACGCCCTGTTGTCCATGTACAACAAGTCATCCTTCATCACTAATGACTCATCCGTTAGTAGTATTTTACGGTTGGGCGGGTTGTTTGTCAACGGGACGCATTGCGTCAAAAATAATCTAACCGAAAAGGAACAATGCCTCAAAATAAAAATCTAACCCAAATATGCTTATCCGAAGGAGGGTTCGGAAAGACAA
>Ga0268262_10002923_pt1 | contig 19155 bp, 17 predicted proteins | sample TergutNc150P3_FD_190354 | JGI IMG/M metagenome (GOLD analysis project Ga0268262, IMG submission 190354) | Nasutitermes corniger P3 segment gut microbial community from laboratory colony in Florida, USA - Nc150 P3 (SPAdes) (version 2) | ecosystem: Host-associated > Arthropoda: Insects >...
CGCCCAGCCGAATCGCATAACGGCCAATGGGCAGTTTTAGCTTTGGTAACATTTTCTAAATGAGGCATCCGTTGCTTTCGGTAACATTTTGAAATGAGGCATTTCGCTATTAGAAAAAACCTAATTTATCGCAGAATCTGGCGCTTATAATATGCTAAACCAGGTAAAGAGGTCGGGCAAAACACCAAATGAAAGCTGCCTGTTGAATCCGGCTTCGGAGCCGCCTGCCCACTGAATTCTTCAGGCTTTTGTGCTGGTGATTTTCCTTGACAGTAACAATTCAGTGGTCAGGCAATCAATACACTTTAAGGCTAACCTTTACTCTCTCGTCTCCTGCGCCGGAGAATTCCAGAGGCTTCCATTTGGGTTTTGTCCGGCCTCATTGCCACATTTAGCCGGTTAATATAAGCGCCAGGTTCTGCAATACATTTAGTTAAACACAGCCTACCTTTTGTTCTGTAGGCATATCACCCAACCAAATTGTTTGCCTGCTTTAGCAGGGTGAAATGCAAAATAGTGCCGAATGTTAAAACTTTTTTGTTCGAATAAATCTTGGCTTGTCTGAAGCCGCCACGCAAGGCCTTGCAAGGGCGCACGGCGTGCGAGAGTAAAGGCCACGTCAAAACGTGCGTAAATGAGGGCCACGACCGTCTAGCCCGCGGCAAGGCCTTGCGCGGCGGCTTTGAGCTTGGACAGATTTATTCGTATAAATTAGGATTTATAATAAGTCCAGCATTTCTTCCGGCCTTTCAATGATCCGCCGCGCCCCTGCCTTTAAAATTGTTTCACGGGAACGGTATCCCCAGCTGACACCCAGGGGAAAACAACCTGAAGAGACGGCGGTTTCAATGTCGACTTCCGAATCGCCCGCGAAAATTGAATCGCTGGGGGCAAGATCAAGTTCGACCAACAATTCCCAGACGCTTGCGGGATCGGGCTTAAGCGGCTTTCCGGGAGCTCCCCCCTGAACGCGATCAAAAGAACCGACAGGGAAGAGGCCCGCGGCCACTTTTTGAGCTACCGGATCTGTTTTATTCGTTAGAACGGCGATCTTTATTTTTCTTTGCCTTAAAGCGCCGATTAGTTCCGGTATACCCTTGTAAGGCCGGGTATACGCAAGCGGGGCCTCCGCGTAAAAAAGCGACATCTGCGCCGCAAGGCGGGCTGAGGTTTCTTTTTGGCGTTTTTCTTCGGGAAGCGCAAGAAAGGCGAGGCGTTCGGTACCCCAGCCTACCTTATCCAGGTATTCATCAACCGGCAATTCAGGAAAACCCATGAATTTAAGCGCCCGGTTCATTGACGCGGCAATGTCCTCCAGGGTATCAACCAGGGTTCCGTCCATATCGAAAATAACGCCCTTGTATTTTTGCTTCATTGTTTTACCACCTTTTTTACCGCCCTTATTATCATAACATCGCCAAAGCCGAAACGCTTGGCCGCTTTATCGAACAATCTCTTTATACTATCGGGAGCGCTTCCTTTTGCAAGGCCTCCCCAGACGGCTATTTTTTCAATCGCAAAGCCTTTTTCTTTTAAGAGCCGCGTAAGCGTCTTAACTGAAAACAGGTAGAGGTGATCGAAAATTGCCGAGCGCCACTTATCCTTGAAAAGCCGGGCCTGAAAGCCGGCTATGTTGGGAGTGGTAACGAAAAAACGCCCTCCGTAAGCGAGGATACGGTAAACCTCGGCAACGAAGGAAGCTGGATCATTCAGGTGTTCGATAAGATGGGAAGCTATTACCGCGTTAAAATAACCATCGGGGAAACGAATGTCTTCAAGGGGCTCTTTACGAACATCCAGCTTTCTTTCTCTTCTTCCGTATTCCGCCTGCGCTTCGCTGATTTCAACGCCGGTTGTTTCCCAGCCCCTTTGGCGAAGAAAAGCAAGAAGGTTTCCCGTGGCGCAGCCTACGTCCAGGACGCGGACGGCATAAATGCCGTACGCATTAATGTCGTTGGCATTTGTGCCGCTTGCGCCTTTGTTTGTAAAAAGCACTTTTTCGAGCTTTTCAAAACCAGCGTCGTTCAGGGCAAGGAGTTCGAGATCCAGGAAAGCTTTTTCATTGGCAAGCTCGTAGGCAAGATAATCCTGTCCTGAGCCTTCGCCGTAACGGCGCTTGATTTCGTTTTGCAGGGGCTGCGGGTTCATTTGAACAAGGCCGCAATTAACGCAACGGACATAGGAAAATCCTTCGCACGACAGGGATGGCTTAAATCGGTTCGAACCGCATATGTTACAGGGAACAAAATTTTTTTCTTCAGTGATTACCGGTGTTGACCAGGTTTTTTCATGCCCTTTCATTCCACCGTGAGCCTGTAAACAACATTGCGGACATTGCCCGTTATATCCTGCGCGATTATTTCAAGTGTTGTCTGGCCGCGGGGGAACCACACATCCGCCACTTCATAGGCGGGGACGGGGGAATATACCTGCCTTACCGGAACCAGGCCGTTCCTGTAAACCATCAGCCGGCCGTCTCTGGCGGAAAATGTTTCAAAAGACAGTGCCCCCGCTTCGCTGCCGTTCAGGGAGCACATTATCCTGTAAGGGGCCAGTGGATTTTCGCCTGGCGATCGCATAGTGTCAACCGCGTTCACAATGATCGTATAACGCCCCTGGCTTATGTTATAGGTCTGATAAGGATTGATAAGCATACCTTCGGCGTTTTTGAGCCTCACCGACATTACTTCAGGCGGCTTTTGGTCTTCGGGAGGGGTAATAATCAGGACAGGGTTTAGCCAGCGTCTTTCCTTGCGGTCGAAAAGCTGAAAGTAAACCCCCTTATGGTTTGTCCAGCCTGAAATTCCGGCTTCACCCAGAACACCGTCTTTTTCGATATGACCTTCAACCGCTTCATGGTTTTTGTCATCCATACGGGAGTATATGCTTACTATACCGTCCCCGTGATCCAAAGCCGTCCAGGAACCCAAAGGCGAGGGCAGGCGTGAAGCGGTATCTCCTTCCCGGCGGAAAAAAAAGATTTCCCCGGTATCTGCCGCTTTAAGTTCCCCTTCAGCGTCAAAGGTAACGCCTAGATGGGGCAGTCCCTGGTCATTAAAGCCGAAATTTTTTCTTATAGTGCCGGATGCCGTAGGCCAGTCTATCGAAAAAAGCGGAAGTGGCTTTAGCCACAGGCCGAGCGTTAAAAAGAAAGCCATTAAAAACAAGGGACGAATTTTCACTTACTTTTTCTCCAGTTCAAAAGAGGCCATGAGCAGGTCTCCCCCAAGGTAAAGGCGATCGCCCTTTCTTGCCAAAAAGGCGTTTTTGCTTTTAAAGGCCGATTCATTCACGATGATTCCCGGTTGCCTGATTGTGATAAAACGCTTTTCATTTTGACCCTGGGAAGTAATCAGGAAAAGAAATCCGTTTTCACCCGAATCATCCAGAGCCGTAATTTCCCCTCTCAGATTTACTTTTGTACTTGTACGGGAACCTATTGTATAAATACCCAGGCCTTCTTCCCGTTCAAAAATAATTTGCGTATCATCGTTGATGAATCTGATGAAAACAGGCCGCCTGAATCCGTCGCTTAAAAATTCGTGATATACAACTTTGTAGGTGTCGTAACCTTCGGTTTTAGAACCTTCGGTTCTATTGCCTTCGGTTTTTGAACTTTCGGTTCTAGAGCGTTCAGAAACGGAACGTTCCAAAAGCAGGAAACGCTGCTTTTCGACGCCTGAGATTATCGCCAGGCGGGAGGCGTCCTGGGAGATTGCGCAGCCCAGGATCACCGAAAGCCTGGAGCCGCCCGGTTCAAACGGCGTAAAAACCATATTGCCCCTTATGTCAAGAAGCACAACCGCGCCGTCGAGGGTACCTGCCAGTAAATAACCCCCGGCGGCGTCTACGCAGGTTAAAGTCGCTGGAAAATCGTGCGTCCAAAGCTCTTCTCCGGCCGGGTTCAGGGCGGTAATAAAATTTTGTTCACTTCCGACAATAAAACTGCGATTGTCCAGAAACATGGGATAACCTTTTGGAGCTTCAATAACAAAAATTTCCTCGTTATAAGGATCCATTACCTTTATTGAAGACGGCAAGGCCTCATATTCCACCCAGAAGTTTTCTGATATTGAAACATAGCCGTCCCTGATTTGATTAATTGCAAATTCCCCGTTATCCTCCAGATAGCCAAAGCGGTTCCCCAGGGTAAATGGCAGGAGCGGTTCATCTTCATACGGAGAAATGTCAACAAAGTTTACAGGATAATTTGATTCCAAAGATGTGATCCAGCGGGGTACAAGTACGGTTTCAACCGGAATAGAGCGCGGGGTAATAAATATATAAATAACAAACGCCGTAAGGCCAATTATGTACAGCCATTTTTTATTTCCCTTTGCCATCTGTTCTTCCGACAATATACTATAGCGTTATTTGCGCGGCTTGTTAAGGGAGCGGAGATATGGGCATTGATATAAATGAACGAAATTTGGATGAACTTTTTGCGGAAGCCGGAAGAGCGGCGGATTCCGCTTACGCGAAGTATTCAAAATTCAGGGTAGGCGCGGCATTGCTTGCGGATGATGGAACCGTTTTTACAGGCTGTAATGTGGAAAACCGCTCCTACGGGCTTACCATTTGCGCGGAAAGAACAGCCGTTGTAAAGGCGGTCAGTTCAGGCTGCCGCTCTTTTAAAGCGCTGGCAATTTACACCCCCGATTCGGAAACACCGGTGGGCCCTTGCGGAGCCTGCAGGCAGGTTCTAAGCGAATTTATGCCGCCTGAATCGCCGGTTATTTTCGGCGGAAGCGGAAGCGGGAGAGTTCTGACAACTTTGGGCGATCTTTACCCCTTTGATTCCTTGCATGATTTGGGTGGGGATTAAAGTGAACGGCGAAGAGATCCCGGTTGACGTTTCTAACGTTGACGAAATCCTGACTATTGATGAGGTGGCCAGATATTTAAAGGTATCTGAAAAAACTGTTTACGAATGGGTCAAAAGAAGGGAAATCCCCGCCGGAAAAATCGGGACAGCCTGGCGCTTTAAGAAATCCGAGCTGGAACAATGGGTTAACGCGCGCCTTTTGGCTAACGCGGTCGTTTCCCGGCGCGGCATCAATCCCCAGGCCATTGTTTCCCCCGAACGCATTGTTTTCTTAAATTGTTCTTCAAAGAGGGAAGCCCTTCTTTCCCTGGCCGAGAATATTTCCTCCGCGCCGGAAATTACCAATCCCCAGGAACTCTCCTGCGAAATTTTAAGAAGGGAAGAGCTCATGAGCACGGCCATTGGCTGCGGCATCGCCATTCCCCACATCAGGCTTTCGTCAATTTCCGATCTGGTAATTTCTGTCGGAATAAGCCGGACGGACATAATGGATTTTCAAACTCTTGACGGCGAACCTGTGCGGCTTCTTCTTATGATAGCCGCCGCATATAACCAGCACGCCTATTACCTGCAAACCCTCTCGTTTTTTAGCACCCGGTTAAGAAACGGAGATCTAAGGAACGCACTTTTGGCATCGAACGACAGGCAGGATGCTTATAGAATTCTTACCGGCGGCTGAAGCCGCATTCACTCGAACAGTATGCCCAGCCATTGATCGATTTCACTGACTGTCTCGCCTATCAAGCCGATGGGGACATCGGCGGTTGTTTCAGCGACAAGCAGCTTTTGCCCCTTCAGTTCGAAACGGGCGCCTGAACCGGGAAGGTCGGCAAGGCCCATGGCGTGGCCGTAATTACGAGAAACCATAATTGCCGAGGGAATGCAGGCCTGTTTTAAAATGACAGCCCAAAGCATGGCCCTGTTATCGCAGTCGCCCCTGCCTTCGGTGGCGGAAGTGATAAGGTTGATAAAATCACTGCCGAATAAATTCCGCTCGTATTCAAATGATTGAACCCACTTTAGCGCCTGATTGGCAAAGTCCCGGTTTTCCAGCGGAGGAACGTTGAATTTTCGCTCTACCTGGAATGCGATGTCCACAAGCCTTTCAAAGGAGTCACGGTAAATGGCACGGTAAAATCGGGTCCACGCTTCCTTCCAGTTGGGGGCGTTCTGGTAACGTTGCAGAACCTGAAACTCCCTGTCGATAAGGGCCTGGGCAGCTTCGGCATCTTCTTCAAAAATCCAGGCTTCGCAGTCCAGAGCGAAAACCGAAGCCTTGACGCGCCTTTCCCTTGGGTAACCAAACTCGGTAATGGGGCCGGGGGCAAGCCTGTCTCCTGTTTCCGGGGCGATTGAATCAAGAGCGGATAGGTGCAAAACTTCAAGTCCTTGTTTCCCCGCCGGGCCATAGGCCATTGCCAAAAGCAGCGGCTTTGAAGCCGAAGCGTTTCTTGCTGGCGTTGTGTTTGGCTGGGCAAGTTCCAGGCAGAGGGCCCAGCCTGTCATACGGCCCGGCCCCTGGAGCGCAAAAACCAATTCAAGGAGGGCCGCTTTTTTTCCCCTGTAATCAAATAACTCAATATCGCCGGAACTGTTCAGTTTTGTTTTAACATCGCGGGACATCTCTTCAACCGAGGCGTAAGAGGCCCGGGCTTCGTTTCTTTGGCCCGGCGCGCTATAGCTAACACTGATATCAAATGATGCACCATCCGGATGTGAAAATGAAAAAGTGTCTCTCCGGTCGCCGCCTGAAAGTTCATAACCCTCAGGAAGATCCAAGCCAAAGCCCCATGTTGGGCTTTCAAGGGGGCTGGAAAAAGCAAATGAGTAAATGAAGATTAAAAGCGACAGAAAAACAAGGCTTTTCGTTTTCATGGATTAAGTATTGATCTTATATGGCTAGTCTTCAAGGTAATTGAAACAAGCTTTTTCATTCAGAAATGTTTTGCATTGTTTTAATTCATATGGATAAATTATAATCACCCCAGGGGCAAAGCTTGAAAGAAATTCCCGTATTATACGATAACTTTTGCTGCATGGTTTTAAATAAACCTTCGGGGCTTTCAGTGCAGGGCGGGGCAGGAATTAAGGTTTCCCTGGATTCCATTCTTTCCGAAAGAATAAAGCCCAGGCCGCTTTTGGTCCACCGTCTGGACAGGGATACCTCAGGCGTAATTCTTGTCGCCAAAACCAAAGAAGCCGCCGGAAGTTTTTCCGCCCTTTTCGCGAAGTCACGAACAATAACAAAGCTTTATCAGGGCTTGTGCTCGGGCGTCATAGAGCCGGCGGAAGGAGTAATAAAGCTCTCCCTTGATGTGCGGGGGAAAGGGCGTGGCAGAATCGAAAAAGAATCGGAGACTAATTATAAACTGCTTTCAAGCGGGAACATGGGAGAAACGCTCTGCGCTCTTCTTGAACTGAAGCTGGGAACCGGGCGCATGCACCAGATCAGGCGTCACCTCGCCCTCATTGGTCATCCGCTTTTGGGAGATGACAAGTACGGGGATTTTGCGCTTAACAAAAAACTAAAAGCCCAGGTGGGCCTGAAGAGCCTGTGCCTGCACGCGTCCCGGCTTGTTATTCCGGTTTTACCGGGACTGCTTCCGGACGGCCTGGATGTTACGGCAGAGCCGCCTGAAAGTTTCTCTCGCTTTCTTGAGCTGCTAAAAACATAGTATTCTGTATCATCCGATTCTTTACATTCTTCCCACAAAAATTATTAAAAATTTTTACCACGAACCATCACGAACCAACACAAACAACGATAAGATATGAGTAAAAAGTTCGTGGACGTACCGAAGGTACGCGGTTTGTGTGGTTAGTGGTTAAAAATACTGGTTAGAAATACCAATTGACACTTACCCCCCGTTTGCCATGATACTTTAACTATGGAAGACCTTCCTTTGACAAGGGTGTATCTCGAAAGCCTGGCAACAGGCGATCTGCTCGCGGTTGCCGATAAGCTGGGGGTAGACTTGCCAAATAATCCCGAAAGAATTTTTATAATTGAAGAGTTGCTGGACTTCTCTTCCAGAGAAGATGGCGGTTCTTCCGGAAACAATGAACCGGAAAATACTGATATAGTCCTGACTGAATCCGTGCCTTTACCAAGGCAGTACAATATAACTTTTATCGAAGTAATGATTCGCGATCCTCTTTGGGCGTTTGTCTTTTGGGAGATCAAGGCGTCAGAAAAAGAACAGTTCGAAAAAGATGATAATTTTGACGGCTATTATCTGAAAGTGTCCCGTCTGGACGATAACCCTTCCGGAAGCGGGAATAGCGGGCTCTTTATCGTTCCGGTGAGACCTGACGATACAGCATGGTACCTGAGTTTATCGCCGGCTTTTGAGGCCGTTAGTTCCTGGGCGGATCAGAGTCAGTTCAGGGTGGAATTCTGCGCCGGCGTCGGCGGAGTTGAAACGGTGCTTGCGGTTTCAAATCCCGTAAGGCTGCCGTATCTGCCGGAGCTGCCGTCAGCAGGAAAACATGAGGCTTCTTTGGCATGGGGAAACGAGCTTGTTCGTTTATCCGGATATGTTGATTTTCATGTGCTTCGAAGAAACGAAAGACAGCTTCGCACTAAAAAGGGAGAAGGCGAAAGTTCCAATGAGTAACCGTTACACCCTGTCTCTTGTTCTTAACGGGCACGCGCCTTTTGTGCGCCATCCGGAAATTCAAAACCCGTCTCAGGAGCTCTGGCTTTTTGAATCCATTTCGGAGACTTATATTCCGCTTCTTGAAGTCTTTGACCGCCTTGACCGGGATCTTGTTCCTTTCAGAATGACCATCTCCCTTTCGCCTTCTCTTTGCCACATGCTGACCGATGAGTTTCTTGTTAAGAGGTATCTTGAGTATACGGACAAGCAGATTGCTTTCGGCGACCAGGAGCTTATGGAGACCGCTAACGACCCGGTCATTAATTCCCTTGTTAAACTTTATCACGATCGGGCAAGGGAGAAAAAAGCGTTTTTTACCGAAAGATTGGAAAAAAATATTATTAAAGGGTTTGACCATTATCAGAAAAAAGGCCGTCTTGAAATTCTGACTACCGCCGCGACAAACGCGTTTCTGCCTTTTTATACTGAGTATGCCGAGGCGCTTCAGGCCCAGTTCGAGGCGGCAATTTCCTTATACAAGGCAAATTTCGGCAGGTATCCACAGGGGTTCTGGCTTCCGGAATTGGGATGGAAATCAGAATTGGATTTTTGGCTTAGGGCTTATAATTTCGGCTATACTATCGTGGACACCCACGCTCTGGCTTTCGCAAGGCCATCTGCTGAAAAGGGAAGCTTCTACCCGGTCAAAACACCCCAGGGGATTATTGTTTTTGGCCGTGATTTTTATTCCGCCGAAGATATGGCGAAAATAGCGCGGGATCCGGTTTACCGGTTTAACTACCGGGATCAGGGTTTTGAACTTCCGGCAAAAAGGTTGGATCTTTTCCTTGGCCCCAGGGGCAATCGTAACTGCACCGGATATAAGTATTGGGCATTGGGGGATGATAATTCCGGCAATGTTCTTTACGACAGTGAAAAAGCTTACCGAAAAGCCGAAAGCCATGCCCGCTCTTTTCTTGAGGGACTTCTTTCACGGCTGAAAAAGGCGTCCGGCCTGATGGATGGGCCTGCCATGAGCCTTTGCGCTTTTGAGGCGGATAACTTTGGCCGTTATTGGCATGAAGGAAGCGGGTTTATCGAAGCCATTTTCAGGGAAGGGGCAAAAATCGAAGAACTTCAGTTCATGACGCCTTCGGAGTATCTATGCAAACTGGACTCATCTTCATTTCAGACTCTGACGCCGGATTTTTCTTCCTGGGGGACAAACGGTTATTCCGAAACCTGGCTTGACGCTTCCAACGACTGGATGTACCGCCATACCATGAGGGCGCTGGGCAGGATGGTGGAGCTGGTGGATCGTTTTCCGAATCACACCGGCCTGAAAGAAAGGGCGCTGAATCAGGCGGCCAGGGAAATACTTCTGGTTGTCGCGTCGGACTGGTCAAAGATGCTTTATAAGCAGGAATGCGCCGACTATGCCAGAAGCCGAATTGAAGGCTCGCTGAGGAATTTCACGACAATCTATGAAGCGCTTGGAAGCAACTATATCAGCACCGAGTGGCTGACCCAGCTGGAAAAGCGCAACAATATTTTCCCAAACATAAACTACCGGGTTTTCAGGCGCAGGCCGCAGTAATCATTTTGCGAAGCGTTCCCTCATCGTTTTAAAAAAAGTTTCGGCATCCATCGCGGGCTCTTCCTCTTTATCAAGGCATTTAATAAGCTCAGGAGGAATTTCGCTCAGGAAAGGGGAGGGGCGGCGATCGCTTGAGCTTTCCCTGCGGTTTCGCTTTTGACAGCTTGTAATGTAAAGCTTGTCCCTTGCGCGAGTGATGGCCACATAAAAAAGCCGCCGCTCTTCTTCGATTGGATCATTTGAAAGGGAACTATTCTCATCTTCCAGGCTTCTTTCGTGGGGAATGATGCCTTCCTCCGCTCCGGCTATGAACACCACGGGAAACTCAAGGCCCTTGGCCGCGTGTATGGTCATCAGGTTTACCTTGCCGCGATTTTTCGTCGAAGCGTCGCTTCGCTCCTCTTCGCCGTCGGTTCTTGTTAAAAGGCTTATGCGGTTCAGGTAGGCGTAAAGCCCCTTGTCAAAAACGTCCGGATCATTTTCCCAGTTTTCTATCATTTCTATAAGGTATTTGATATTGGCATATTTCCAGTTAACTTTTTTTTCGTCCCTGCCGTGTTCGTTCAATAAATATCCCCAATAGTCAATTTTATCAACCAGGTTCCGGACTTTTTTTGATAATTCTCCTGCGCCAAAAAATTCATCTCTTGAGCTTTGAATAAGTTCAATGAATTCATCAATTCCTCCGTGCTCCCTTCCGAGCTCTTTTATGAGTTCCGGGTGTTTCGCGAGGCTGATACGGTACAGGGCATCATAGAGGCTGGAATGATTTTTCTTTGCCGCTTCCGCCGCGTTTCGGATGCCGGCCTTGCCTATGCCGCGTCTTGGGGTGTTGATAATTCTAAGCAGGTTTACATCATCGTCGTGGTTTGCGATCACTCTCAGGTAGGAAAGTACGTCCCTGATTTCCTTGCGTTCAAAAAAACTGAATCCACCTGAAATCCTGTACGGAATGTTAGCCGCCAAAAAAGCTTCTTCAATGCAGTCGAACTGGTTGTTGGTTCTTAAAAGGACGCCGAAGTCGTCATAGCCGCGGTCTTCCGCAAAGCGCAGTTTTTTTATTGTCTCGGCGATGAAGGCGGCTTCCGCGCTTTCGTCTTCTGGGTAACTGAGTTCAATGGGTTTGCCTTCCCCGTTGCCCGACCAGAGGGTTTTTCCCTTGCGGTTTGTGTTATGCGAAATAAGGCCGTTTGCGGCGTCAAGAATCGTGGTGGTGGAGCGGTAATTTTGTTCCAGTTTGATCTCGAGCAAATCGGGGAAATCTTTTTCAAACAAAATCAGGTTCTCGTAGTTTGCGCCTCGCCAGGAATAAATTGACTGATCGTCGTCCCCTACTACACAGATGTTGCTTTTGCCTCCTTCAGGATCCGCCAAAAGCCTTAGGAGCCTGTATTGAACCAGGCTTGTGTCCTGGAATTCGTCTACCAGAATATAGCGGTAGCGCCTGCGGTACTTTTCCAGAATTTCAGGGTGGTTTTCAAAAAGGTTAATAGGCAGCGTGAGGAGATCGTCAAAGTCCAAAGCGTTGTAGACTTTCAGGCTGTTCTGGTACTCGTCGTAAGCTTTCTCCCAGACATTGTCGGCAATGTTTGCCCCTGTTTCCGTTGCGCGTCCCCACTTGTATCTGCCTATCTTGACGTTTGAAAAAAGGGCTTCCATTTTTTTCAAATTTGTTTTTTCTCCGTAAAGCTTACATTCCCTAAGGCTTTCTTTTATAAGCTCGCATCTGTCGGTGGAATCGTAAATGGAAAAATTTTTTCTGTATCCCAGAATTTCGATTTCCTCGCGTAGTATTTTCACTCCAAAAGCGTGGAAGGTGCTTACCGTCAGGCTTGTAAGTTTTTTCCCCGTCATCTCCTTAACGCGGCTTTCCATCTCGCGGGCTGCCTTGTTTGTAAAGGTGAGGGCGAGGATCGCGGATTGGGGAATTCCCTTTTCAAGCATATGCGCGATTCGGCAGGTTATTACCCTGGTCTTGCCTGAACCTGCCCCGGCTATTATAAGAATTGCCCCGTCGAGTTGGTTTACCGCCTTTAGTTGCGGCGCGTTGAGTTCATTATCCATTGGTATCCAACAAAGCTGATGATAAAATTTTCGCGATTACCCTTCCGGCCTTGCCGCGGTGGCTGTACCTGTTTTTTTCTTCTTCCGAAAGCTCTGCCACGGTGCGGCCCAGCTCTGGAATAAAAAGAATGGGATCGTAGCCAAAACCACCCCGGCCCTTCGCGGCTTCCGCGTTTCTAACCAGTTCTCCTTCCAGGGTTTCCTGGGCGGCATAGAAATGGTCATGTCCGCAGTATAAAACCATGGCGCACACAAAGCGAGCGCTCCGTCTTGGGTTATCCCCAAGCTCGGCAAGAAGCAACGTGTTCTTTTCGGCGTCGGTGATGTTTTTCCCGGAAGCCTGCGCTCCGTACCGTGCCGAATGAATCCCCGGCCTTCCTCCCAGGGCGTCAACGCAGATGCCGGAATCGTCGGCGATCACCGGGTGAATGCTTCCGCCTGGGCTTTGCTTTTCCAGAAGGCGGTACAATGCCTTGGCTTTTATCAGGGCGTTTTCAAAAAAGCTGTTCCCGTTTTCCTCAGGGTCAAAGGAAAGCCCCGCGTCTTTAGGAATCTTTAATTCCAGATTTTCAACACCAGCGAGAATTTCAATGGATAGAATATCAACGGATAGAATATCCGCGAGTTCCTTTTTTTTATGTATGTTTCCGCTGGCAAACCAGAGTGTCATGTGTCCCTCCCGAGTGAATATGATAACGATGGCAAGGCGGAAGGTCAAAGGCCCGCCAAATGGCCAAAGCATCAAAAGAACCGGCACTTATATCGTTATCATCAAATAAAGGGGATCAGATGTAGCCTCGACAAATGATCCGAAATGGCATATACTTTCTTTATGATGATAGAACAAACCGTTGAAGTACCGGTTAACCATCGCTTGACTATTGACGTACCCAGCGAAATACCGGCAGGGCCGACTATTCTCGCATTCAGGCCGGTGGTAGTCCAAAGGGCTGATAAGGCTAAAGAAAAACATGGAACGCCTATTACTGATCGGCTTGCCGGCTGTCTTGCCGGGGTTGACGATATTGATATTAATGAAATCCGTGAAGAAAGATTAGCAAAATACTTGAAATGAGCATATTAATTGATACTAATGTTTTATTGGACGTGATGCTTTGCAGGAATGATTTTTACCCAGATTCGCGGGCTGTTTTTGAAATTGTTGAAACAAATGACATAAACGCCTTTGTGTCCGCAATTTCAGCGACTAATATTTTTTATATTTTACGCAAGTTTAAACATAGCATTGACGATGTGTACTCCCTTATGGACGATTTATCCGCATTGTTCGCTATAGCGCCGGTAACTGAAAACACTATTATAGATGCAATGGCGCTCCGCTGGAAAGACTTTGAGGATGCTGTGCAATTTATGTCTGCACAAGGAGTAAATGCCGAGTATATTATTACACGAAACAAATCCGATTTTGAAACTTTCGAGATTCTCTGTTTGAGTCCCTCTGAATATATCACGCAATTTAAGTAACGCAAGTAATAAAGTATAGTATAGGCAGGATAAAAGTCGGCGTGTTTAGCTAACAAGAGTCTCTGTATACATTTCCGCCTGAGAGTTCCATAAGGTTTTATAGTAAGGGCAATCGCTTAACAGTTTTTCATGGCTTCCAATATCCAGCAATTTGCCTTGCCTCATAACGATAATTTTGTCGCAAAACTTTATGCAGCTAAGCCTGTGCGTAACAATAAAAGCGATTTTACCATGCGCGATGTCGGCGAACGACTTGTAGAGCTGATATTCCTGTAACGGGTCGATTGACGCCGTTGGTTCGTCAAACGCGATGACATCCGAGTCGCGGTATATGCCCCGAGCAATCGCGACACGCTGCCATTCGCCGATTGAAAGGTCAATCCCGCCGAATTCACGCCCAAGGTTTGTTTCAAGGTCAAACTTTTCGCCTAAATCAATTCCGGATATATTGAGCGAAGAAAGAACCCGTGTCCTGTCATTTTTGCTTAGATCACCCATTCTAACGTTTTCTTCAAGCGTCATTTTATATTTCTTAAAATCCTGGAATACGGCGGATACGTTTTTGTGCGTATCCGAATACTGTAAATCAGAAGTACTCGCGTTGTTATGATAAATCGCGCCGCTTTTCGGCAGATATAAGCCAAGCAACAGGCGGACAAGCGTAGACTTGCCGCTTCCGTTTTCGCCGACAATGGCTACGGTTTCGCCTTTCTTGACGGCGAAGCTGATATTGCTCAATACTTCAGGCCCATCGGGATATTCAAAACACACATTGTCCAGATGGATGCTGTCATGCTCAAAAACAGATTTACCGTTATCGGGGGGCATATCCAGATTAAGAAATTCAATATACCCTTTCAGCTTTGCGTAACCCTCGGAGAAATCGCCGAGGCGGGAACCTATCAGCTCATCCATAAGGTCAAATACGGTCTTAATCGAGGTGAATACGGCAACGAAAGCGCCGATGCCTATAAAGCCTTTGAAAATAGAATCCAGAAGCAGGTATAAAACACCTGCGTAGCCAAGCAAATTCAGGACTTTCGAAAAACTGTCAACAGCGGCAGCTTTGCGCTTGCTCTTTATCAGCAGCCTTGTTATGGTTCCAAGTGTCTTATCGTAAAGCTTAAAGAAATACGATACCACGCCGAGTATGCGCGTTTCTTTGACATATTCACGTTGCGAAACGCAATTGGCGTAATGCTCTTTCTGCCTTCTGAGCGCCGCCAACTCATCTTCACGCTCAATAAAGATTTTTGATTTGACAACCTGGGCTATAAGCGTTGGAATGAATACTATAAAAACGCAAAACGCGAGTATAGGGCGCAGCGAATACAGATACACGCTATAAATAACGAAATAGGGCATATAAAGCGTGAATATATCCATCACTATGTTCGTTACCTTCCTTGAGGCGGAAGCCCCTGCATAAGCCTTGTTTATACTGTCAAGCGTTTTTGGGTTCTCAAAGCTAATAGCATAAAGCCTGCCGATTTTTTCATTAACGCGCTCATGCAGTCTTCTGTTTGACAAATCAGCGTAAACTTCCCCAAGGTAGCTCGCTATCCCGCTTCCCGCTTCGGATAAGACATTTAGCGCGGCAAGAATAGCCAAAGAATATATTATTTGAACAAGTTCTATTTTAACAAGTTCTATGCTTCCCTGCGAAAATGACAAAACGTTTGAAAAAACTCTTTCTGTCGCCATAGCGATAAACGCCAGGGCAACGCTGTCCACCGCCGTGAAAAAATACTCGACGCAAAACATGAAGGGTGCGACCTTGAAAACATCAGTAAAAAGGCCAAACAAGTTTATTTGCTTTTTCATGAATACCAGTACCTCTGGGCTTCAAACATTTCAGAGTATTTGCCTTTGCGCGTGATTAGCTCATTATGCGTTCCCTGCTCGCATACGCGCCCGCCGGAAATTACCATTATTTCATCCGCGTTTTTTGCCCCGCCCAATCTGTGGGTGATTAAAATTCCAATGTCGCCCTGAAACGAATTTGCGAACAGGTCATACAAATCCCTTTCGCTTATGGGGTCTAGCGAGGCTGTAGGCTCGTCCATTACCTGAATTGGCGCGTTTCGCATCAGCGCACGTATAATGGCAATGCGCTGCCATTCGCCTCCTGAAAAATCAAGGCCATAATCCCCAAGCCTGCCGACATCGGTATCCAAACGCTCAGGCAAGGAATTAAACCTTTCTGTCAATCCCATTTTTTCAATAAGCGATGATAAATCTTGTTCATTGAAATTTCCGCAGCCTATAGTCAAATTGTCTTTTAGCGGGATTTGATACCTTGCGAAATCCTGATGCACGACTGAAAAATGGCTGTAAAGCTCTTCAAGGGGAATATTCCGAATATTTGTATCGTTAATAAAAATATCGCCCTCGTAATTGTCGTACAACCCGAACAGCAGCTTGACTATCGTGGTTTTGCCAGCTCCGTTCTCGCCGATAAACGCGTATCTCCTCCCGCTTGTCATGCGAAATGAAATGTTTTCAAGGGTATAGCTTTCGGAACACGGGTATTTAAACCTGACATTGCAAAACGTAATTTCTTTTACGCTTTTATTCTTTTCAAAAACATACGCGCTGTTAAAGTTTTGGCGGCTGATGATTTTTTTGCCTCCCACTTACGTGAGATAAATGTTCTTGTATTATTTTTTTATTATATTGTTTCTATTTATTTTCGCATAGTGCCTTGATTGCAAAATAAGATGTGCTGCTTATTAAGCAGGACGAGCTGGTCTTTTTATAGGATTTTGGCTTAAAAATGCCGAATTTGGAAGAATTTTAACCACGGAAGGCACGGAGTTACACGGAGGTTTAATATATAATTTTTCTTGCTCCGTGAAACTCTGTGTAACTCTGTGGTAATAAATTAGGGTGTCAGACACCTTTGCGTTACCTTCTTAAGACGCTTTCTTGAGTGTTTTGTAGGCATCAAGTGCTTCGAGTATCTGTGCGCTCGTCTTGTTATCCTGGATCATTTTCACGGCTATCTCGTAGCCGCCGGACACCGACTGTGCCGCAGCATAGATTCCATCAGAGTCAAGGTTTTGTCCCTGCCCTGATCCTAATTCCCAGTTCAACTCTTGCATAAAACCTCTGTTCTGTCCCAACCTAGTGACAGCCGCTATTGCCTTTATCAAGGCTGTGCAGAATTGGTTTGCGACCGAGGCGACGCTGGATATAATACCGCCCTTGATGTTAAAGGCTTTTTCAAGGGTGTAGAACGAACATGTTGCGATGGCTTCAACAGCGTTTACTTTTTCGGAATCGCTGCTGGCTTTGCTATATTTTTTCCCGGCTTCTATCAGCGCTTTGATGCTGCTAATGGCGTCATTGACCGATCCGGCGGTGTCGACGGCGGTGTTGATTTTGTTGATATAGCCGAGGTAGTTTCCAATCGTGTTCAGGGCTTTCACAATCGTTTCTGGCGGGTCTTTCATTGCGCCGACCGCTTTTCCGGCGGCGACAGCCGCCTTTTCCATTCCTTCCCAATCGACAGCATTGTAAACCTTGCTTCCAACAATGATCGTGGCATCTGTCTTGCCGATTACTTTATCGCCCAATTTCAAATACCACGGCTTTTCGCGTTCCATGTTTTTTACAGCCGTGTCGTATTCGCTTTTTGCCCGGGTTTGCTTTTGCTGAGCCGCAGTATACTCTCTCTTCTCGTTCTCAAATTCCTTTTTGGCATTCTGATATTTTAAATCCTGCTGTGCAATTTGCGCGCGTTTATCCGAGCGTTGTTTATCAAGAGTCGTCTTCAGCTTTTCAAGCTCGTTTATTTTTTTGGTATCCTTCGTTTTCGCGTTCTTTGCTGCGGCAAGATCACTACAGACTTTATTGTAGTACGTATCCATGCCGCTACTCTCTTTTTTCAATTGTTGAAGATAATTCAAGTTCGCTGATGCGTTTCCATCCAAAGAAGCTACTTTAGATTGTGGGTGGGCATTCACGCCAATCATTGCGGTCTCTAAGGCAGATTGTTTATCAAGCATAACACTAAATGCCTTCATGTAAGTTGCATAGGACATATTTTTCTCCTTTCTTAATTTTTCTTAACCGCCAACAACGTTGGCGCGCCCACACGGGCGGGTTTTATAAAACCGGCAACGCCGGGTTTTGGCCCATTGGAGCAATCTTACCATACACCTAGCGACAGTTCAAGGGAAAAAGCAAGGATTCTCCTTAAAACCCCGTGGTAAATTTCTTCCTCTGCGCCTCTACCTTCGGTTCAAAAGGCGTGAGGATCTTCTTCAGTCTTCCTTTGCGCCTTTATGAGAGGAATTTTCTTCGATCTTGCAGTTGTTCGTGGTCGAACCTTTGGTTCGCGAATTGGAGTAAAGCCCAAGCGCCAGGATGGCGCTTGCGTCCAATAAGGCGTGGCAAAAAAATTATCATGTAACGTCTTTTAGCTCCATGAACTCGCCGAAATCGTCCATGTATAGTTTATAGGATATGCAGTCTTCAATGAGGTACGCTATGTTCCACGAGATAAGGCTTATAAGGCTGATTGATGCGCTTACAAGGCTTATATATACCCCGGCTGTCATTGCGCCGCTTTTCAAGGGGAATAGCAATAAACCGGCTATGATGCAGGAAGAAATTGCCGTGCCGCAACTGGCGGCCTTAATCCTAACGAAGTTCTTTTTTGTTGCCGCGCGGGATATTTTTATGCCTTCGCCAAATTTTTCTTTCCATATTTCATTTACCGGCCCGCTGTAATCGAAAATTTTGCGCTCGTCTGCATAGTCCCTTTCGGAAAGAATGTTCCTAAAGTATCTTGCCCGCCTGAATTTGTTTGAAGAAGCTTCATAGGCGTCGTAATCTTCCTCGCCGCATTTTTTAGCGATGGGTATGATTATGACGATGATAAGGAAACATATAGCCCCGACAACCATGTTCGCGCTCATTACCGTTATCGCGATACCCGCTATCCGTATCGCGTACCCGCATATAGACATAAGATTGTCAAAGCCTTTGAAAATTTTATCCGAACAGTCTTCTGTAACGCGGTTGATAAGCTCATGGGCTTCGCTATTCTCTATCACGTCATAGCTTAAACAGCTTTGTTTCTCCAAAAGTTGCCTTTCATACGCCGCCCCGACTATCGCGCTTGTTTTTGCTTTGGCAAACGCGCTAAATATATTCACGACATACCCAAGCAAAAGTATTCCAATAAAGAATAAAGCCGCCTGAATCAGGCTGTCTGTAATCTCGCCCCGGCCCAGAGCTTCTGTAGTATTGTCGATAAAATTAGCCAATATCGGTATTTGCGCGATTGGAATAAGAGCAGTGGCTATATTCAAAATGACATTAATGCTCGCGCCAATTTTAGATTTTTTGAATGTGAACGATATGTAGTAAAGCAAAGAATAAGTTTTTGTCATTTTTTTACAAAAGAATTATAACATTATAATGTTCTCTTGTCCCTTTCCCTATTTCCGGCTACAATCCCTAACAAATGGCGGCACCTTTTTTTGCAGAAATTTTAAGCAAGCGCTTTAACCCCGACGCGGTACTGGATTTAAACAAGTCAACCCCGGGCGGCAAGGTTTTGGTTATCAGCGATT
>Ga0268262_10002924_pt1 | contig 19150 bp, 21 predicted proteins | sample TergutNc150P3_FD_190354 | JGI IMG/M metagenome (GOLD analysis project Ga0268262, IMG submission 190354) | Nasutitermes corniger P3 segment gut microbial community from laboratory colony in Florida, USA - Nc150 P3 (SPAdes) (version 2) | ecosystem: Host-associated > Arthropoda: Insects >...
TAACATAAACACTAAAAAAACACTAAAAGAAGCATAAAAAAATGTCTCCCCAAGCCGACGAGCTTAACCAAATAATCCGGGACGCCAACCCCCACGTCTTTGATATGCTTTCCCCGAAGGGTAAGCGCATCTTTTTCCCGACGGCCGGCATTCTGGCGCAGACCGCCCAAGCCAGCGGGGCCGACATAAACGCCACCATCGGGATCGCCCTCGACGACGTAGGCGGGGTCATGCAGCTCCCCTCATTGGCTTCCCAGATACCCGGCGGCGGCGACGGCATCCTCTCCTACGCCCCGAACCTCGGCAAGCCGGAACTCAGAAAAGCGTGGCGCAGCATGATTCTCAAAAAAAACCCGTCCCTGCGCCAGGACGGGATCAGCACCCCGGTCGTGACCGCCGCCCTCACCCACGGGCTATACGCCGCCGCCTACCTGTTCCTCGACGCAGACGACAGAGTGATTACCCCCGACCTTTTTTGGGAAAACTATAACCTCGTCTTCTCCTACGCCTACGGGGCGCAGCTTGATACCTTCCCGATGTTCAACGCCTCAAACGGCTTCAATACCGAAGCCCTGCGTGAAAAACTCATCTCCGGCCCGCCGGGCAAAAGGGTCGTGGTCCTCAACTTCCCAAACAACCCTACGGGTTACACCCCCACGGTCGCCGAGGCTAAGGAAATCGCGAATATCATCGTAGAGGCGGCAAACAAGGGCAACGATATTGTGGCGTTCATAGACGACGCCTACTTCGGCCTCGTCTTTGAAGAGGGCATCATCAAGGAATCGATCTTCTCCCTCTTGGCCGGCGCCCACGAGCGCATCCTCGCCGTTAAGGTCGACGGGCCTACGAAGGAGGACTACGCCTGGGGTATGCGCATAGGCTTCGTAACCTTCGCCACCGCAGGCGGCGGCGCCGCCTTCTACAAGGCCATGGAGTCAAAGCTCGGCGGAAGCATCAGGGGGAGCACGTCCAGTTCGTCGAGCATCGGGCAAACGCTGCTGCTCAACGCCTACAGCTCGCCCGCGTACGAAAAAGAAAAAGAGGAGAAGTACCAAATCCTATTGCGCCGGTATAGAAAGATAAAGGATATCCTAGACAACCGCAAAGAGTACGCCGAGTACATCCGCCCGTTGCCGTTCAATTCGGGCTATTTCCTGTGCCTTAAGGTGCTGAGCGGAAAAGCGGAGGAGATCAGGCGGACGTTGCTTGAGAGGTACGATACGGGGGTGATAGCCCTGTACAACTTGCTCCGCGTCGCTTTTTCGTCTACGCCCTACGAGCTGTTGGAGAAGCTGTTTGATAACGTCTATCGGGCGGCGAAGGAGGTTGGCGGATAGAGGATATATAAAAATATTGACTTTTTTGTTGACTTTCTGAATTCCCCGCATTATATTATGAATAATGGCCTAATCACCGCAATCTATTGATTTTTCGAATTCCTTGCATTATATTATAGATTGGCGCCGCCGCTTTGGGCGGGCGCCGTACACAATTTTATGAGATTGGAGGGGTTTTTATGAGTAAGATTAAGCAATCCGGCGTGGGCGTGGGTACGCCTTTCTTCGCGGTGGTTCTGGCCGTACAGTTGCTTTTTGTCGCTTCGGCGTTTGGCGCGAACGCGGCTGTTTCTGCCGAGAGGGCGTTGGCCGCCGCTCCATATAGGATAACATTTGACGTTAACGAAGGAACGGTGATCAATCCGTCGTTCTATGATACTAAGGACGATGGAACACTCGCGTCTTTGCCCCCCACGTCGCCCACGAGAACCAATTACACATTTGAAGGATGGTACACGGCGAAGACAAGTGGTACGAAGGTAACGACGTCCACAGTGTTCGACAAAAATACTACTGTCTATGCGCAGTGGACAATTAATGTTTACACCATATCATTTGACGCCACCACCAACGGCGGTACGGTAACCACAATGACCGGCAAGACTGGGGAGACGCCCTCGACCGCTTGGAAACTCGCGTCTTTGCCTACGCCCACAAAAAACACCGCAAACGACGCTTACACGTTTGACGGTTGGTACACGACGCAGACTACGGGCGGCGAGAAGGTAACGGTAAACAGCACGGTATTCAACGGGAACGTTACCATCTATGCTAGGTGGACGCCTAAAAGCTACACGATAAGTTACACACTCGATGGCGGAACCGTAGATCCTCCAAATCCGACTAGTTACAATATTGAGACCGCGACCTTTAAGCTCAATAATCCGACAAAAGTTACCTACGAATTTGCCGGTTGGACGGGCACCGGTATTACAACGACGGAGCCGGAGAAAAACGTCACTATAGAGAAGAGTACTGGCAACAGGTCCTACACCGCGAAATGGACGCCCATTTTCTACACGATAACATTCGATCCCAAAGATGGCGGCACGATAACCGAAACCCAAGAGAAAGCCAAGACTGTCGCCGGCGGAAAGCTCACCTCTTTACCCACGCCGACGACGAAAACCGGCTACACGTTTGACGGCTGGTACACCACGGATGGGACGGACGGCGTTAAGGTAGCGGCTAATTCGACGGTGTTCACTGATGATGCCTATATCTACGCTCGATATAAGCTTGTAACCTACAAGATAACATACAATTTAAGCGGCGGAACCGTAAGCCCTACCAACCCAAATCCGGATGAGTACACAATTGAGACCCCGGGTTTTTCGTTGAATCCGCCGACCAGAATCGCCTACACGTTTACCGGTTGGACCGGAGCCAACGGTACGACGCCGGCTGAAGATGTGTCTATCGAGCAGGGTAGCACGGGCGCAAAAAGCTATACCGCGAACTGGAGCGCCAACTTATACACTATAAAGCTCGAAGCCAACGGCGGCACGGTAACGCCGGATACCGCCAGGACGGTCGCTGGCGGGAAGCTGGCGTCGTCTTTGCCTACGCCCGTATTGGAGGGCAATATCTTTGAAGGGTGGTTTACGGATGAGACGTACGCCATCAAGGTTACGACGAGCACGGTGTTTGGCGATGATGCCACCATCTATGCTTTGTGGACGCCTATTTACATCATAACATTCGATGCCAACGGCGGTACGGTTTCCCCCGCGACCGGTAAGACCGGTTCCGGCTATAAGCTGGCGTCTTTACCCACGCCCACGAAAACCGGTAACGCCTTTGACGGTTGGTTCACGGACGAGGAAGAGGGCGACAAGGTGACGGTAAGCACGGTTTTCGACAGAGAATGCACCATCTATGCCCATTGGTTGACCGCTTACGCGGTGACATTTAGCGCCGGTTTGAACGGTACGCTGACGGCGACGGTAGGCGGCGCTCCCATTACCACCGGCGCGGGGGTAGGGGAAGGTAAAAACGTTGTATTCACGGCGGCTCCGGCCAGCGGTTACGAAGTTGGCAAGTGGACGGTCAATGGCACGGTTGTAGACAGCGTCAAAACCGCGTATACACTGACAAACGTTTCGGCGGCATCGACGGTATTGGTGTCATTTGTCAAAAGCATAACCCAGCCTTACGTAGCCTCGCCCGACCGTGTAATCCCGGTCGCCGGTTCCGACGACGGCGCGGCGGCGGTAGCGCCGGTAAGCCGGTTGACCGCCGCGTTCGCCGCAGGTCCGAATCCGGTCGGCAGGTCTTCGGGATCGATCAACTTCTTTAGCAACGGCAGCCGTATAGTATCCGCGACGTTGTCAATTTACGACGCGTCGGGCAATACGGTTAAGAAGATCAGTATCAGCGGCAATGCGGTCAACGGCCGTCGTCCGGTGGCCTCGTGGGATTTGACGGACAATAAAGGCCGCCTGGTGTCGGAGGGCACGTACTTGGTCAAAGGCGTGGTAAAGACGTCCAATGGCAAGAGCGAAAAGGTGTCGTTGGTCGTTGGTGTGAGGTAGTCGCAGTGACTTGTATTTGTCATAACCAAAAAGGGCGGCCAAGCGCCGCCCTTATAAAAAAGGTTTGTGGCGACGTTTTGATGGTGTCACTAGTTCGCCCCTTGCGGTGTTGACCGCTTTTTCAACAACTCTTTCGCGTGTCTGACCGCCGCCTCCGAATCCGCCCCGCCCAGCATCCTAGCGATCTCCAGCGTTCTTTGTTCTCCGTCCAACCGTTCGACCTCCGTCACCGTTCGGCCTCCGTCTACCCTTTTGGCTACGCGGTAGTGGTTGTCCGCCACAGAAGCTATTTGGTGCAAGTGCGATATGCAGAGCACTTGGTGCGTTGATGATAGGGAATATAAAGCTCTAGCGACCTCTCCGGCTAGTACGCCGCCTATGCCGGTGTCGATTTCGTCAAAGATGAGTACCGGGATTTCGTCGTGTTCGGCGAGAATCGATTTGACGGCCAGCATAAGCCGCGAGGCCTCGCCGCCGGAGGCGGTTTTGGCCAGTGGCAGGAACGGTTCGCCGGGGTTTGTCCTCACTAGGAAGCGTATCGCGTCCATGCCGTTCGGAGTCGGTTCGCTCAGCGGCGACAATTCGGTGGTAAGCGAGCCGCCGGTGAAGCCTAGGAGTTCCATACGGCGCGTTACCTCTTTGTCAAATGTATTGATGGCCTTTTTTCGTGACGATGTCAACGTCGCGGCGTCATCGACGCACTCTTTACGCGCCTTCGCGGCTTTTTTCTCCAGCAGCTCTATATCCGCGTCGGTATTGTTGAGCAGTGATAGATCTTTCTCTAACTGTTCCTTTTTGTCAATCAGTTCATCCATTGCGCATGAATATTTCTTTTTGAGCCTCTGTATTTTGGCCAACCGAGAGTTGATCTCCTCAATCCTGTTTTCGCTGCCCGCCGCGTCGTCCGTCGTCTCTAAGTATCCGCTGCAAAACATATCTAAGTCGGAGCAGATCGATATGGCGGATTCTATTTCGCTTATATACGGAGCGGCGGACGGGTCGTGTTTGCAGAGCGCCTCTAATTTGCGGTTGATCTGCGACAGTCTTTTCTGTATTGATTCGCCGCCGCTTGCCCCGCCGGTGTTGTTTGAGCCTAGGAGCGACAGTATGCCGCTTACGCATTCGGAGCGTTGCGCGACGGTTGACAAGAGCGAGAGTTCTTGTTCGAGCGCCGTTTCCTCGCCGCGTTGCGGGTTGAGCGTGGAGAGTTCTTTGTATTGAAATTCTAGCACGTCCTTTTTGTCGGCGAGTTCCCGAGCCGCTCGTTGCGCGTCGCGCAGCCACTGCGCCGCGGCGGTGTAGTTGTTGTACGAGGTTGTGTAGCCCCCCTTGGCGGCGGATGCCTCCGGCAGGGCGTCCACGATGTCGGCGTGGGTCTCCTCGTTTAGCAATGATTGATGGTCGTGCTGTCCGTGCAGGTCTATGAGCAGGTCGCCCAACGCCTTTAATGTTGAGAGCGGCAACGGCACTTGGTTGACGTGTATTCTATTTTTGCCGCTCTTTGAGATGTTGCGGCGGATGATGAGTTCGCCGTCCTCGGCGTCTATGCCTGCTTCCCGCAGAAATTCGCGTAGTTTGTGGCGGATGTTTTCTATGTCGAGCGACCCGCTGACCTCGGCGTCGTCGCAACCGCTGCGTATCATCTCGGAGGAGGCACGTTCGCCGAGCAGGAGTCCGATGGCGCCGATGAGGATGGATTTGCCGGCGCCGGTCTCGCCGGTGAAGACGGTGAAGCCGGAGGCGAAGTCGATGGTTAGGTTTTCGATTAGCGCTAAATTTTTTATGCGAAGTTCGCGAAGCATTTAATCACTGCCTTTCTTATATCCCCGTCCCCATCCAAGTTTCTCTCGTAATAATGAAAAATAAGATTTTTCAGCCAGTTGAATCAAATTTTTTCTTACCCCGCTATAGGAGACGATTATTTCATCGCCGGAGTGGAGGTTGAAGGAATCCAGTCCGTCCGCTGTCAGCAATAGGTCAGGGTTCTTATCGTTCACAGCTAATTTGATTGGGACGTCTGCCGGCAGTATCAGCGGTCGTTCCGTTAGCGAGTGCGGGCATATAGGGGTCAGTAGAAATGCTTGTACCAACGGTTCGACTATCGGCCCGCCGGCTGATAGGGAATAGGCCGTTGAGCCGCTTGGTGTTGCGACGATAATTCCGTCGGCGAAGAAGTCGGTGATGAAATCGTCGCCGCACCAAGCGGAGATCGAAGTCAGTTTTGGCATATTGACGCGGTTTATGTAGATGTCGTTCAACGCCTTAGACCGGTGAACTTCCGTACCGTTCCGCACGACGCCGGCCTCTATCACCATGCGGCTGATCATCGTATAGTCGCCGCCCCTGATTTTACCGAGATATTCTTCTAAATCCTCCGGCCCTATGTCCGTCAAAAATCCCAACCCGCCGAGATTCACTCCCACAATAGGCTTCTCGGAGAACCCGCTCATCCGCGCCACGGAGAGAAAAGTCCCGTCCCCCCCGACCGAGACAATAGCGTCGCATTTGTCAATAAATTCCGTTTCAGAAGCCTCGACATGTTCATTTAAAGGAAGCTGCCCCGCAAGTATAGGATGATATATAATATCAGCCCCGTTACCCAAAGCCCACACGCGAATACGCTCCAAAACATCAGCCACGGCCTGTGTCTTCTTAAACGAAACGATCCCGAATATATTTATATTTTTCTGCCGCATTGATAATTCCTATCTCCCCCGAAACTCAAAAATCTCGCCTATCATCTTTTCAAAATCCGGCCAACGCGCAACCACAAGATCGTCCGCGATCGACGTCTTCCCCATGCACTTGACCCCCGCCACGCAAAAGGCGACCGCGATGTGCGCCGGCAGCGGTTCCGATATGTCGAAGCCGTCGAACTCCTTTGCGCCCTCTATCACCATGCCGTCCGGCATCTCGCCGTGGCGTATGCCGAGCGGACGCAGGCACTGCTCCAACTGTTCCAATCCGTCCGGATCGAAGAGGCGCATGGGCTCCAAGTCTCTAAAGACCGACTTGCCCTCCGCGAATGCCGCCGCTATCGTCATGCAGGGTAGCTGGCCCAAGTAATGGTACAGCGGGACGCAGCGCGCCTTCCTTCCTACGCGCTCCGACTTCTGTACCGTTACCGTGCCCGCCGGCCCGAAGGCCGTTTTTGCCTGTTCCTCCGCGTTGATTTTCGCGCCCATCTTCTTCAAGAACGAGGCGGCCTGCGAGGCCCACGGGTCGAGCGCGACGTTGGACAACTCAAAGTCGCCCTTTGGGACGAGGGCCTTGGCGGTTATGAGGGCGGCGGCGAGCGCCTCGTCGCCGGGGATTGCAATGTTTACGATATCGTCTGTATCGGCGGTGATTGTTGAAAAATCAGCCTCAACGATAAAGCTTTGGCTCTGCGCCTCCGGCGACCTCTGCTTACCGCGTATGAACCTCAAGCGTTTCGCCATTTCCGCGTCCTCGCCGGAGGAGATGCACTGTCTGGCGTTAACGGAGAGGCCGAGCGCGTGTGCCAAGCGGCGCAGCGGCGTTGACAGATGGTAATCCGTGATGGAGAATGTCAGTTTCTCCCGTTTACCCAAGAGAAAGGCCAATAGTGCGGCGCAGTCGTCTTCATTTGGGCAGGAGCTTTCGGCGACGCCGCCGTCAAAAGAGAGCGCCCGCAGACCCGTGTTTTCACCGACGTTAACGGATTCTATGTTGATACCGATTCTATGCGCTATGGCGGCGAAGTCGGCAAGCTGCCTCTGCGGCGTGGAACGCGATACTACGGTCTTGCCCATACCCAAGCCCATGAAGAGGTAGACTGTGCGGTAGGGGAGCAGCGAGTCGGGGATAGATAGCAGCAGAGTCTCTTCGCCGCTATCGGTTGATTTCGGCGATATCGACAGAGTTGAATCGGCAAGATTGATATCCGCGTGGCTTTGGAGTGAGCGTAGTATATCGTCAATAACTGCGCTGTTATTTATGCCGCTGATATTAACGCGTAACTTGGCGGCGCACGCGGCGAGGGCGGCCATGTATAGCAGGTCGGGTGAGGGGGGGAGACAGAGTTTTCCTTGCATACTTTTCGCGGGATGCAGAGTTATCATTTTTTTTCGTTCCTTATCGATATGGATTCTTTAATTGCCCTAGCTTCCTCAAACCGCTCTCTTAAAGCGTCGTTTGATAGCAGCGTTTTTAGTTCGTTCAATATATCTATATATGAATCTATTAACGGGATAATCGCTTCCTTGTTTGTTGAAAAAATGTCATGCCAAATATCGTACTTCGCCGAAGCGATTCTCGTCACGTCTCTAAACCCGCCCGCCGCTAAAATCAGCGTGCCGGGTATTACTTTCTCCCGTTCGTTTGCGCATAGAACTAACGCGCTTGCCAGGATGTGCGGCAGATGGCTTACCGCGGCGGCTATCGAGTCGTGCGTCGCCGGGTCTAATATCACCGTGCGGCAGCGTAAGTATTTGCGCAGAAATATTGACAGATCGTCCGCGGCGCTTGTATCATCCCCGCCGGTCGGCGTTAAGACGTACACGGCGTTTGAAAACAGGTCGGGATCGCTCGCGTCCGGCCCGCTCCTCTCGGAACCGGCCATCGGGTGGCCGCCGATAAATCTTACGTGCGGCGGCAGATATTTATGAGCGGCCTCGACGATTGCCCGTTTCGTACTGCCGATGTCGGTTATGACAAGACCGTCCGGCAGTTCCATCCCGCCCAAGATCTTTATCGTTTCGATGATCGTTAGGATGGGGGAGCAGAGGATCAATAAGTCGGTTTGTTTGACGATAGTTGACAAATCGGAATACGGATGGCCTTCGTCAATCAAGTTGCGGCTCAAAGCGGTGTTGATACCCTTTTCCGACGACAGCCCGATAATACGTCCGCCGAAGCCGGACGCTTTAAGCGCCGCGCCGATGGAGCCGCCTATTAGGCCTACGCTGTATATGGTTATAGTTTTAGGTTCTTGCATAATACTAATCGCTGCCGTTCTCCACCCGATTAAACAAATAAACAATCTCACCATGCTTGGTAAGCGGAATCAGAAGGTCTCTATAATATACGACAATCGGTTCGTACCTAATCGTGTTTCTTATTGATTTGTTTACCTTTGCTTGCAGGCTTTTGACTTTTGCCTTCACGCGTTCAACGATCTTTTTCTCAACGTCTTTGCGTGTCAGCCTCTCCATCAGCCCTTCGCGGTCACGCGCCTCCACCAATTTCTTGTAGCCCTCCGCGTCCTGCCTGAACTTGCTCTCCGCAACGTAGATTGCCCCGTAGTGAATACGCCGCGCTATAGCTTGTATGGCGTAGACGTCGTGTTCCACGCTTGAACCGTATTGACCGTCGTCGCCGGATGGGCAGAGCTTCGGTAGGAGCAGCATATAGCTGTTCAGCAGAGGCTCCGTCAAGTTTACGACATCGTAGTCTTTCAGGTGAACGCCGGTGTCGGGGAGATGCACCTCCCGCAACGGTTTGGGCAAATCCTTGTTGAACGGCCTCTCCTCCGGTACGCAGAAACGCCCGAATCTTGCGTCCATCTCTTCTTGGTTGTGCAGGCGCAACTCAAAGAGGGAACGCGACTCCGCTCCGGGGAAGCCGCTCGCGCCGCGCATATAGGCCGTGTCGTTCACGGGCCACTGGGCGCGGTCTATAAAGCGGTGGATGATCGTCTCCTCCAAGCTCTCTAAACGCGCCGCTATGCTGTCTAAGTTGAGTTCAGGCATGACGGGTAGCCGCCTTTAGCTCGCCGACTCTCTTCTTCAGCGCCCGCGCCGGACTCACGCCTTTTCTGACCGCGTCCTCAATCATGTTGACCAACGCGCTCCCAACTATCACGCCTTGCGCTCCGGCTCCCGTAACTTCGCGTACGTGTTTTGGCGTCGCAATCCCGAAACCCACCGCCGCAGGTTTGTTTGTAACGCGTTTCAGGCGTGCGAGCGTCGCCTTTACGGAGGAACTTAACGCCGTGTCCGCCCCCGTGACTCCCGGACGGCTTACCACATAGACGAAAGAGTCCACGCGGTTACTGATGTATCGCATTCTGTCGTCCGGCGTTAACTCGCTCACTATGTACACGCGGCCTATCCCGTGTTTGCGCATCTGTGCGTCAAGATCGACAGACTCCTCCGGCGGCATATCGGCCGTCAAAATGCTATCAATGCCCGCTTGCGCCGCCTTCCTGCAAAAAATATCCGCGCCAAGATGATTGATCGTATTCGCGTATGTCAACAACCCTATGGGTATGTCTGTAAACGAGCGTATCTCCTTTACAAGCGAGAAAAAAAGCGAGTGATTAAGCCCTGCGCTTATGGCCCGTTGCGACGCCCGCTGATTAACCGGCCCGTCGGCCACCGGATCGGAGAAAGGGTACCCGATTTCAAGCACGTCCGCCCCGCCGTTTACGTAGGCCTTGATCACATCCAAAAACGCCTCCGGCCCCGGATCGCCGGCCACGGCAAACGGTATTAGCGCCGCTTCGCGGCGAGCCTTAGCCTTTTTAAACGCCTCTTCGTATCTGTTCATTTTTTCCGAGCCTCCAAAAATTTCGCGACGGAATCCATATCCTTATCGCCCCGCCCCGACAAATTCACCACAACGACGGAGCCGGCGGCCATCTTTGGTACGTGCTTAACCGCGTAAGCGACCGCGTGCGACGACTCAAGAGCCGGAATGATCCCCTCCGCCTCGCAGAGCAACCTAAACGCCCCCACCGCCTCCTCGTCCGTGGCGTAGGTGTAATGGGCGCGCCCGCTCTCAAAGAGGTAGGCGTGCTCCGGCCCAACGCCGCTGTAGTCCAGCCCCGCCGAGACCGAGTGCGTGTCCGCGATCTGCCCGTCCTTATCCTGCAAAACGTAGGAGTACGATCCATGCAGTATACCCGGTTTTGAATGCGGCGACGGCGTTAGCCTCACCGCGTGTTGCGCCCCCCTAAGCCCCCGTCCTCCCGCCTCAACGCCGGTTAGCTTCACGCCCTTATCCTTAATAAAGGCGCTGAAAATCCCGATGGCGTTCGACCCGCCGCCAACGCAGGCGACGATCTCGTCTGGCAGCCGTCCCGCCGCCGCCCTTATCTGCTCGCGGCACTCGCGCCCTATGACCGACTGGAAATCCCGAACGATGGTCGGAAACGGGTGCGGCCCCAGCGCCGACCCGAAAGCGTAGTGCGTATTCCTGACAGTCCGCGTCCAATCGCGCATAGCCTCGTTGACCGCGTCCTTGAGCGTCCGTCCGCCGCTGTCCACAGGCACCACGCGGGCGCCGAGCAGGTTCATCCGGTAGACGTTCGGCAGTTGCCGCTGCATATCCACGGTTCCCATGAAGATATCGCACTCCATCCCCAAAAGCGCCGCCGCCGTGGCCGTGGCTACGCCGTGCTGACCCGCCCCCGTCTCCGCGATCAGCCGCTCCTTGCCCATAAACCGCGCCAAAAGCGCCTGCCCCAGCGCGTTGGTGATCTTGTGCGCCCCCGTATGGTTCAGGTCCTCACGTTTGAGGAAGACCCGCGCCCGCCCGCCGAGCCGTTCCCCGAGGTTTACCGCCTCGTAAAGCGGCGTAGCCCGCCCGCAGTATGTGGAGAGCAGCCGCCCGTACTCCGCCTGCCACCGCTCGTCGCCGCGGAACCGCCCGTAAGCCTCGCGCACCTCGGCAAGCGCCAGCATAAGGGTCTCGGGGGCGAAGGTGCCGCCGAAACGGCCGAAGTAGCCCGGTCTGCTCGGTTTTGCCCGCGCGCCTTTGGCGTTTGCGCTCGCGTTTTTTGATTTTGCGCTTATTTTGTTCATATAGAGCGTATTCTGTTATTGGTTATTGGTTTCAGACTATAAATCATAAATCATCAGGTGTTAACCCGGTATGTTTAGATATCCTTGCAAGCATTTTCGGACCTATTTCAGTACCCTCGTGAAAAGCAAACACATAATCAGGATAACCCGGTCTTTCTAATACTTTGTGAGAGCCGGATTGCCTCTTTATAATCCACCCCTTTATCAATAACGCCGATAAAAGAGCATTCGCCTTAATTGACGGCCACGGACTCATATCTGCTCGCAAACGCTATTGAATTAATATCCGAGACGGAGTCCTCGTTTTCCATTCTATCCGCCAAAACCCGCAAAGCCAATGCTTTCGCTTTGGCTCCGGCTTGCGACGGAGTCGCTCCGTATACGATAATTCCGGGGATTTCAGGAATCTCCGCTATCCAGCGGCCGTCCGTTTCCTGCTCGAATTCGATTTCAAAATCCATAAAAACCTCCCTTACCTTATCAAATATAATAAAAACCAAGGGCGGGCGGGTTTAATTTTATAGGGGGACGGGGCGATTTCGGCGTTTTTTGGGCTTTCCTGACCACTGGAAGCCAGTTTTTTAGTTCCGGGTTCTGGGTATATCCTCAAATTCTGACATAGGGGCGTTCATTGAGCTGATTATTGACTCCGCCATACCGGGATAGCGTTCAAATAGTCGGTGTCGTTGTCGTAATCGGCAGGGTCTATTATGTCCGGTTGCTGCATTGCTGCGGTACGCGACGCCCCGAATAGTTCGGAGACATGATCGGGAAGCGCCGTTTTGCGGTCGATTACTGTAATCGCCATTTTTACACACCCCTTTTATAGGCTGATTGTTCGGTTGTTAATCGCTATCAAGATATTTAATAATATAATCAAAATCAAGATCAAAGTCAAAATCTTTAATTTCATTATTTGCAGTGTTCATCAATCCAATTGATACACTCTTCAGCAACCTTCACCGCCTGATTATACTCCTCTTCTTCTACGGAGGTATAATTGCCAGGATAGCGTGTCTGTACCGCGTAATCGTTCAAAATAACCGTTTCGCTTATTTCTTTAGGAACTGTAATATGCTTTGACAATTCCTTTATCAATGAAACCAGATTATGCGTCTTTTCCGGTTCAATATTATGGAAAATCAAAAGCCCTTTCAGCGCCTTTTCCACAGCTTGTTGCGCCTGAAAGCATAAATCTTCATAGAAAATACGTTTATCGAATTTATTCTTTGACATCGCCAAACTGCTTTTAGCCCTGTCAAGCCATGATTTGCAATCATCCGCCATACAATACACGCCCCTCCTGCTCTATCGTTTTGTATATAAGCCCGATTTTATCTTTCAGCGTATTGTATTTGTCGTAATCCACGGCGATAAAATCTATAGGCGTTGATATATCCTCGTCAAGCAGAGCCTTGTACAGCAATCGCGTCACTTTTCTTTCGTTATCCAGATTTTTTACTACTATAAGGACATCAATGTCGCTTTTTTCGTCATTGCTCCCTCGGGCGTAAGACCCGAAGAGGACTACCTTCTCCGGGGTTATTCTTGAGGTAATGAACGTTACTATTCTATCGAATATCGGCAAGTTTCGATCCATATTCACCCTCTATTACGTTTTTTGTGGTTAGGTTAGGCGCTCCCGTCCTTACCCTACCTTATCAAATATAATAAAAGCCACGGTCGGGCGGGCTTAATTTTAATCGGGGACGGGGTGGTTTGAGGCTGAAAACTGGCTTCGCGGGGCGCGACGGGGTGATTTTCGGTGTTTTGGGGCTTTCCTGACCTCTGGAAACCTCCGTGCACGGTGTTTGGAGCGATTTTTGCGGTAGAATGTCTTCCCGCAGGTTGCAGGGACAGATTTTACACGTAAAATGTCTTCCTGCAGGTTGCATGGACGGATTTTAACGCTTGGAAACCGCCCCGCTCACGTGATTGGGGCTTTCCAAGCCCTTTGATGCCTTGCCGCTCGCGGGATTGGGGGGTTCGCAACCCTAATCTTGGACGCAGCGTACAGAGAAGCCGTAGCTCTTACCATCATTGTACTCTTTAATGTTGTCGACGTAGTGTACGTACTGGATGTATGCACTGCCGCTACCGCTCTCTGTGGCCGTCCACCAATACCCATAGTAGCCGACATTGTGGAAACTGCCATCGGTTTTGCGAGCACCGCTAGGCAAGGCCGAGAATCCATAATCGTTCGTACCATTATCGTTTTTACGCTTATAATCCCAACCGCTTTCCGCTTTTAGCTTCTTACCGGCCGCCTTATCACCACCCACCATTGTCACCAAATCATTCCACTCTTGACGTGAAGGTAAGTGCCATCCGGGAGAACAGATTGTCTTTGCTGTATTCCAATCGTATAATCTACCGTACTTACCGCAGTTGGAATTATCATTGTTATAACACCAAGAGTTACCCGATTGCGGTTGATAATTCAGATTTTCCGCCATCCACCTCTTCTTCCCAATCACCACTGTCTTGTATGTCTTCCCATCTCTTTTATCGGTAAACGTCCCGGAAATGTTTCCGCTTGATTGTTGATACGTTGGCACGGGAGTCTGTGTTGAACTTTGTTGATAAACTTGTGGTTGTTGCGGTGGTAGCACTTGTTGCGCGCTCTGTGTTGAGTATTGCGGATTCACAAAAACCTTAAACATCTTAGCGCAAGCCGCCGTCGCTTTCTCTAAAAGTTCCGAAGCGTTTCCGGCTTTGGCAAGGTCCGACGACGCGACCAGCGTCCCGTCGTTTGTTTCGTACATCTCCACCGTCACTGTTAGGTTCGCCCCGATCTTGCTTATAATCCCCCGCACGATGTAGTCTGCCCCGATTTTGCTGCCCAGCGTGATGACACAATTTTCTTCGGCGCACTCCTCCAAGACCGCCCCTCCCTGCGCCTGAACGGTTTCTGAGGTCATTATATTGTACTTCCCACGCGGCAGGTTGTTGACAGCCTCCCTCCGGAGCGCCGCCGTTATCTGCCTCGCCTCCGCCTTATTCAGCTTAGCCGCCGCCCCTGACTGAGCGTCTATTTCGGTCTCCACGACCGCCACGTATTTGACTTGGGCGTGCGCGACGGAGGCGGTTAATATGGCAAAGAGCGTTGTAATCAGTAAAATCGTCGTTTTTTTCACTTAGAAGTTCCTTTTTTGACATTGTTGTTACTCGAAAATCAAAGTCTTTAAAATCAAATTCTTTAAAGTCTTTAAATCTTTTTTAGACGGAAGGCTACGCCTTCCATAGATAAATCGGGGGCTAAACCCCCGATTTTCAGTCAAAGTCAAAAGAAAAAAGCTTTTTTTTGTGACTTTGATTTTGATTGAAAATGCGGGGTTTAGCCCCGCATTTATCTATGAAGCCGAAGGCTTCGTCTAAAAAAGATTTAAAAGATTTTAAGGCTTTTAAAATATAATATTTTAACGTCGGTTAATGCTAAATTCGTTGAATTTGACTTTTTAAGCCTCGATTATTATATTAATAATGTACGCTATAATCATAACCCAACCCCGGAGGTTTCAAATGCCGCATATTGTTATCAAAACCATCAAAGGCCCGTCTCAGGATCAGCTTCAGGCGGCCGCCGAGCAGATCGGCGCCGTTGTGAACAAGGTCATGGGCAAACCGTCTAAGTACATCTCCGTGTCGGTCGAGGAGTACTCTTTCGACCAGTGGGAGGGGGTTTACAACGAGTATGTTAAGGGTAAGGATAATGTGCTCGTGAAGCCGGGTTACACGAACCCGAAAACGTTTGAGTGACGGGCGGATTGCGTTTTTTGCCTAATCTTGGGGGAAGGGCCGGGTATGGAAGACAATATCGAAGGCGATAGGAGCCGTCTGGCGGTCGCGAACCGCGTCTCGGTCGTGTCCATTATCGTCAACGCCGTGCTTTCGGCGATTAAGCTCGCTGTTGGTATTCTGGCCCACTCTGCGGCGATGGTCTCCGACGCCGTGCACTCGCTTTCCGACGTGTTGAGTACGTTCATAGTCATAATCGGTGTTAACCTTGCCGAGCAGAAGTCGGATAGGGGGCACCCCTACGGGCACGAGCGCTTTGAGTGCGTGGCCTCCATCATTCTCGCTCTGATGCTCGGGCTTACGGGCGCCGGGATCGGCTACAGCGGGGTTAAGAGCATTATGGAGGGTAACTACGAGAATAAGATCCCGGGAGTCGCGGCGCTCGTCGCGGCGGTAGTCTCCATAGCGGTAAAGGAGTGGATGTACCGGTACACGCGAAAGGCGGCGAAGCGGATCAACTCCGGCGCGCTTTTGGCCGACGCTTGGCACCACCGCTCGGACGCGCTCTCGTCGTTGGGCGCGTTTATAGGTATATTGGGCGCCATAATGGGGTTCCCGGCTCTAGACGCGGTGGCGAGCCTTGTCATTTGCCTGTTCATAGCGAAAGCCGCCTACGATATTTTCACGGACGCGATTAACAAGATGATCGACAAGTCGTGCGACGACGAGACCTTGGAGGCGCTGCGGGCGCTGACTAAGGCCCAGAGCGGCGTTATCGCCGTGGACGACATAAGGACGCGCATCTTCGGTTCGAAAATGTACGTGGACATAGAGATCGCCGCGGACAAAGACCTGGCATTGATACAGGCCCACAAGATAGCGGAGAGCGTCCACGACGCGGTGGAGAAAAATTTCCCCACGGTAAAGCACTGCATGGTGCACGTTAACCCGGGTGTAGTAGTGAAAAGCATTAAAAAATAAAGATTTTAACAATCACTTCATAAACGCGAAGTAAACAGCCGCGACGATCAACAAGAAGGATACAGCGTAATTCCACTTCAGCGCCCCGGCGCCCAGAAGAAATATCGCTAGTATTGTAAAGACCGTAAGCGATATGACTTCCTGAATTACCTTCAGCTGCCACATTGAGAACGGTCCCCCGTTTTCCGAGAAGCCTATGCGATTAGCCGGTACTTGCATGCAGTACTCAAAAAATGCGATTCCCCAGCTTATCAGGATTATCGCGAACAGTCCGAGCTTTGAAAATCTCGGCATTTTCGCGAACCGTAGGTGACCGTACCACGCCAAGGTCATGAAAGTGTTTGAGAGCGTTAGCAGAATGATCGTTTGGAATCCGCGCATTGGTTTGTCTTATCCGGTGTCGTATCTCTACAATGATTCTTTCAGGTGCTCGATTTCTCTCCGCACCGTTTCCACGCCTAAAAAGTCTTCCGTCTGCACCATTGCGATTTTTTTCGCGTAGAGTTCCAACAATTTGTACTCCGCGGCTTTGGGTTCTTTATCCTTTGATATGAGAGACAAGATAGCGTCTACGTCGTCTCCGAACCTATATCCGGTCATAAAGGCGCGGAACTGTTTTTGCGCTTTCGAGAAGCCGGCGGAGTCTACGCGTTGGTACAGCATGGATGGGATGTACTCTTTCAGTATCAGTTCCTCCGGATTGACGCCGGGGGTTGCGATTGTTACCTGGGGCGCGTCGTTCCATTCTATTTGGGTGATGAGCGAGTCTATCTCGTTTTGCAGGTGCTGCATCTGCTGTTCCCTGAATATCGCTTGGTACATTATAGGCACTGCGTTGATGCCGAGTACGGCGTTGCCGACCTTTTTGAATGAACCGGCGAAGTAGACGTCGCCAGGTTGCTCCATTATCTCCTGCTCGGTGTGGAACGGTACGACCTTGGCGGGGGTGGGGATGAACTCTTCGAACTCTCCCATGTCCTCAAGCCTCTCGCGCAGCTTTTGCGGGTCTAGCGCCGACTCCAGGCCGTCCATGTTTTCGATCATCTCCTTTAGGCCCTCGCTCAGCCCCTCGCCGTCGAGCGGTATGCCCATCTCCGATTGCAGGAAGTCGCGCAGGCTGTTCTGCTCCTTGTAGTTGCCCTGCACGGCCAGGAGGCCGCCGTGTACCATTGAGGCTACGGGGTGCTTCATGGTTATGAACTCGGCGGGGTCTATGTCGATTTTGGCGTACACTATCACCCGTCCGTCGAGGTGTTCCGGGTCGCCCTTTTTTCTCTCCACATTGAGCACATTGTTCACGGTTGCGCCTCGCTCTTCTCCTCCGAGGCCTTGTCGAGCGAGCTGTTTGACATTGCCCGGAACATGAGGATCGTTGATATTACTATGAAAACGTGCCACGTCCACTCGGCGCTGACCCCGCTCAGCGAGACGAGCGCGGTGCCTAGCATCACGGGGGTGATCGAGTAGCAGGCCATACGCAGAAAGCGCCCGTAGCCGCTCGAGCGGTCGGCGCTGAAGATGTAGGCGGCCAGCGACAGGAAGGCGGCGGTGAGCGTTATCGAAAAGAATCCGAAGAATAGGCTTATTATGATGAAATGCGCCGCCACAAGGCCCTTATGGGTGTTTAAGTACTCCTGCACGGCCGCCGTCGTGAATTTAAGGTTCTTCTTGCCGATGAGCGCCTCGTAGGGTACTTCCAGGCGCATATTAACAAACTCAGCGGTCGTCTTTTTGAGCACGATGGCCGGCGCGGACGCCCCCGCTCCGTACGGTTTGGGCGGCGTGCGGGTGTCTACGACAAGGAAGTTGTCCGGCATCCGGTCAAAAAAGCGCGAATACCCCGCCAAACGGTCCATGAACACGGCGATCTCGTTCCCGGATATCGTGTACGGCGGTTCGCGGCCGGTCAGAAGCCGCCCGTCCCGTATCTCCATGTCGCCGAAGAGCGCCCCCACAATGGCGGCGACGCCTCGCTCCGAGTGGACGAAGTAATAGGCCTTGGCAAACCCGGTGACCAAAGAGGTCAAAATAAGCAGTTTGACCATGAACAGGGCGACATTACCCCACGACCGTCCTATAGCCGCACGGTAGAAATGGGCGTCGAAAATGGTGCGGTGCAAATCGCTGAAAAAGGCCAAAGCGGGTTCCTTTTGGTAAGGGCAACGTATATAATATATAAAAATAACTGTCGCCGGAGACATAAATGGATTTTTTTTGAGACTGCCTCGGAAAAGTCGGAAAAAAGGTATTTTTCCTCTTGATTTTCGAGCCTATAACCGCTACCATTGAAAGTGGGAGGGGCAGTAAAGCCCAGTAAAAACATGAACGTAAGGTAAAAAAAGGGGGATTACGATGAAAACGATGAGCTTAGTTAAGTTGTTGATTTTGTTGGTGTTGACACTGACTGTCACCGCGCCGCACGCGCAAGCCGCTCAAGTGTCCGTTGTAGACGCGGGGCAGTATGCGGTGAAGTGACGCTTAGAAAAGGAGACGTCGCCTGGGGCGGCCCGTCGGTATTCCCCCACCGATGCGAGGCCTTGGAAATCCCGGGCGATGTTCTCTAATCTAAGCCACGATCGCGTTAGAAAAAGGAGACGTCGCCTGGGGCGGCCCGTCGGTATTCCCCCACCGATGCGCGGCCTTGGAAATCCCGGGCGATGTTCTCTAATCTAAGTCACGATCGCGTTAGAAAAAGGAGACGTCGCCTGGGGCGGCCCGTCGGTATTCCCCCACCGATGCGCGGCCTTGGAAATCCCGGGCGATGTTCTCTAATCTAAGCCACGATCGCGTTAGA
>Ga0268262_10002925_pt1 | contig 19139 bp, 3 predicted proteins | sample TergutNc150P3_FD_190354 | JGI IMG/M metagenome (GOLD analysis project Ga0268262, IMG submission 190354) | Nasutitermes corniger P3 segment gut microbial community from laboratory colony in Florida, USA - Nc150 P3 (SPAdes) (version 2) | ecosystem: Host-associated > Arthropoda: Insects > Digestive...
CCGCATATAAAAGATATTGAGCACCACATCAAACGGCTGGAAATACTGAAAGAACACTGGGGCAAATTCAACGATACGCGCATAATACGGGGAGCCATAGCGGGCGCGATATTCGGGAACGCGGAAAAAGAGGCGGTAATTGAGGCGGGTTTCTACGTGCTGGTCCAATCCGGCGACACGATGAAGCTGGAAATACCGGAGGGCTTTGTGCCGCGGGAGTTTTAATCCCCCCCCCCCCCAAAAAAAAAGCCCGACCACATGCGTGGCCGGGCTAGTTGGTTGGTTGGCTGGGCTTCACGCCCGTCTTGTTTCCTTCCGTACGTTGATCATAATTTTGGTTCCCATGGAAGAGAAAATCACCAAGAGTTACGCAAAAATGGTGCCGTGGCACCGACTCGCTGTTCTTTTTTATCCGTGAACCATTGCCTCGCGTAATATTGAATTTAAACGATTTTGAGAACAGTTTCCGTCCTGTTTGAGCCACTCCACAATATCGGCATCCAGATTGCAGGAAAAAGGCACTTTTTCCTGCTGAACATTCAGTTCCCGGACTTGCCGGGGACGGAGACCTGAAAGGTCTTTCATTTCAGGGATGGCGGAATAATTAATTTCCTCATCTTTAACGGCATCTATCCGCTCCCATTCATCTTTACTAACCGGGGGCAGGGTTTCAAAGGTGTAACTAACTGTTCCCATAATAAAATCTCCTCTCTTGCTTGTCCGCTTTCCGGGCGGAAATAATATGTATTGTTTCCGTATCCGGCTCGGTAAAGCTGACAAATAACATACGATTTTCAGCCATGCCGATAGCAATAAACCGCTCCTCATCATAACCACTATGTTTTTCATCATAGTATTCTTTACGCAGAGGGTCGGAAAAAACATAAACCGCCTGGACGAAACTGACTTTATGATCTTTTATGTTAGAAAGGTTCTTCTTTTCGTCCCAAGTAAACCTCATATTATATTATTACCCTATTCCAAACTGAAAAACAAGTACAGATCCGGCGCGAGCTTTTCGTTCAGAACGGAAGTTTATATCCCTCTTTCCCCCTCCCCCTTCCGTGCCCTTTGTACCCCCCCAAAAAAAGCCCGACCACGTGCGTGGTCGGGCTAGTTGGTTGGTTGGCTGGGCTTCACGCCCGTCCAATCCGGCCATCCAACCACATGTATGTGGTCGGATGGTCGGATCGGGGGGGCGCAGCCCGCCGTTGCTGCTGCGCGCTGTTAATCTTTGATGTTGCCCTTCAGGTAGGCGCCTTCGTACTGGTCGTTGGTCGCATAAGTAACCAGGATGGAGTTGCCGAGGTTTTGCGCCGTAGTACCAGTACCGATGTTTAGACTGCCGGTTGAGGGAGCATCGGGATTTACCCACCCGTCATTGTTAAGCGGAACGCCGTTGCAAATAAATTCTTCGATCTTGGGCACGCTGTTGATCGGCACGGTCATGACTTCCCATTTACCGGTAAGCGCGTCACTGGAGTTTGAACCTTCATAGGTGGCGCTGTGGAAATCGGCGCGCCACGCGACGCGGACCGAGTTTTCAGTTTCACTGAACGAGCCGTGGGCGTAGGTAATATACGGCACATTCCTTGTCGCGCCATCCCTGGTTTCAGACCGTACGTTGATCATGATTCTGGTTCCGGCGGCAAGGAAGGTGTCTACCCTTACCGGTGTAACATTAGTCACTTTGTTGCCTGCGCCTTTCGTCGCGTTTGGTCTGCCGGTACCGCTATTATACGGAATATAGGCATACCACAGTCCGCCGTTGCTGGCGTCATAATACGCCAGGTGGATGTTATCGCCTCCATCCACCGCCATGTCCACATGGGCGCCCTTGTTGCTGTCAATGATCACGGCGTTAGTCTGCCATTGAGTGGTGTTAGTAGTAACATAACTGCTAGCGCCAGTTCCCGACGGCGTACCGCTGCCCCAGGATAAGATCAGATTCCGGTTATAAGCGTCATACCAGGCGACAACCGGCAAGCCGTTCTTTAACAGACCGGCGGCGGTATACTGACTTGCCCGATGCGTTGTAGCTGAATTCCTGTTACTGCTCGCCGCTGTTATATCCGCTGTCGGATTAGCCTCATTAAGAACACCATCGGCTACCGCATGGGCAAAAACGCTGATATTACTGGGAACATTATAACCAAGGTTGCTATTATTTTGACCATTACCAGCAGTAGTAAAACTAGCAGCGCCAACAGTACCGTATATAACCCTTAACAGACTCAGTTCGTCATCATAGAAGCTCATAAGCACCCTGTCAACGCTATCGTTAGCTCTGTTGCCGGTACCGGTAGATTGAACGGCGATGCGCGGAGCCCTGACACGGGTAGGACTGGAGTTTGCAAAATTAGGCAGATGAACAACACGAATAAAGCCGCGTGCATCTTGAGAACGATTACCAACATAAGGACTGCCCGTACCATCGTTGTTACTCAGACCTAATACGATACCTCTGTTATTGGCGGTATCAGAACTCTGATCGGAACCTGACGCGTAGAAGGTACCTCTGGCGCTGAAACCTACCGTTGTATTAAACATTCTGTTTGAGTGCGCGTTTGCGGTGTTAATAGGAGTGTTATTCTTGAGTACCGTCACCCGCCCGACCGAGGATCCGTAATAAACACCATAACTTATATAACGGACGCCGGTATCGCTCATCCTCATAAAGGGATTGTAGATGTTTCCCATAGCTACATTAGTAACAGTGGTAACAACATTATTAGTATCAAGCGGACCTGGAGCTGAGGCGGGCATTATGCCGCCCGTGTCCCACACGTACAGGTAACGGTTGTTGACCAGCGCATTGTTGTTCACTCCGTTAGGCTCCTGGTTGTACGCTACACTGGTGTCATTGTGGTTGTTGACCGCGGAAATGCTGTTTACCGTTATTTCCAGCGGACCGGAACTAACAGAGCTGCCAATAGTGACATAGATGGTCTTGTATGCAGGCAGATACGTTGTGCCGTTGGTCACAAAGGGCGTAATCGACGTAGTGCCTACCTTTACGACCGGTGTACCATTAGCAACAAAATCGTCCTGGTTGGTAGTGGTGGTGGTTAAGATGTTAAAGCCTTTGATCGCAATGGTTTCACCGTTGATTACGGGGTATCTGCCCAGGGCGGAACGGCTAAAGGCGGAAGGCTCCGGCCCGTAAGCGTCAGTGAGTTTGGTAATTACGTCAAAGATGTACGGCACGACGTCCATGTTGTACAGGTTGGATGTACCGGCACCGGTTGTCTGGCTCGAGGACGCCGCTGTCTCAACATTGTCGTACACATCCTGCGCCCTGATCTTTAAGCCCTGATTCTTAGCTACCAAGGCGGTATGCCTGCCGGTATCAATATCAATCCGGAACTTTACCACGTTCTTGGCCTGGGTAATATCAGACGACAGTACTTCGCATCTCCAGCCGTAGGTTGCCCAGTTATCCGATCCCCTCAGCTTGTCGATAGTTACGGTAACATTACCCACTGTATTAGTATCCGGATTACCGGTAGCACGTCCGACATCCGAGAACAACTTAAAGGTATTAGCATCCTGGACCCGCACATAACGAATACCGCTTACGGTGCCGTCCGCGTTGATAATAGTAACTACATCATCTGTTTTTAATCCATGGTTAGCGTAAGTAAATACACGGGCGGAGTTACCACCGCCGCTATTGGCAGCATTACTGGTAGTGGTAAATGCAGGATAGTTGGCTATACGCTGGTAGACCGGATCAGTGGTGCCGCCGGACAGTACGCTATATGTTGCCCTTGTTGCCGTTACGGCGTCCCCTGTTGCCGTTGCCGGGCCGTCGAACAGAATACCGGTAGTTGGCCTTTTGGGAGTATCGTTACTTTGACCCGTACTCATATTCGCCCAGAGGCTGCGGATGACGCTGGGATCTTCTACCTCACCCCAGATGCTGATCTGGCCGGAAACCTTGGGAATATCGGCAGTAAAGCCGGCGCCGGTGTAATTGGAAGCTTTCGATCCCTGTACCTCATTTTCAAGCTCAATGTGGCCGTTCAACTGCTCAACTCTGGTCTTCTTCGCGGAGGCGGGGTTATCGCGTTTCCCGTCGCTGTTATAAGTCGAGTTATCATCTATGCCATTCCAGAAGAACGGTGCTATCTTGGTTACAGGAGCGACGATATCCGAGTTCTTCAGATTCACGCCCACTATGATAAGGTCTGACTGCTGCTCTGATTCGCCGCCGCCTGATACCGTTGTGTCATATACCTTTATCATGAAGAAGCCGCTGTTGTTCGACGCGTCCGGTATGCGGCCTGCTGTTGTAGTACCGACAACAAAATCCTTGTCCGTAGACTGAGTAGTCGTAGAGCTCCAGCGATCGCCGAAGTTCATGGCGGGGCTGATAGTGCCGGTCGGGGCTGTTGTTGTTTGTTCTCTGCCGCTGATAACCGTATACGGATAGACTGTTCCGGTACCGGTTGTGAGCGTGTTGGTACAGACAAAGACCACGCCTACCTTTGACTCAAGCGCAACGGTGCCTGAAGGCGCTCCCGCAAATTCCCAATCGGCCGTTCCATCCGTCGCTATGGAGTACACTGTGTCCTTGGTCATGGCGGTGGCAGCTATTGCAGCGCCGCGGGTTACCGCGCTGACACGGAAGTTATTGGTTGTATTCCCGAAGGTGGTGTTAACGACGAACGAGAGCCGGTAGTTTTTCCCGGTAAAGTCCGTGTCAACTATCTTATGGTTTTTGTTTGACACGGTGTACGTATGGCTCGCGCCGGTGGGCGGCATTACATCGGGATCCGCATCCTGAGGCTGCTTCGTGTCGTTCACGTTGTGGCTAAAGTTAAGGTCGGTCAGGAGTTTAACGCTGCCGATGATCGGCGCCTTGTTGCGGATGTACATATCCTCTTTGTAATAGGTAGAGTTCCCCGCTTCGTCAACGATGATGTAGTGCAGAGTGATGGGACCGTCGTCGAATCTGTAGGTGTCAAAGTAGAAGCCCCAGTCATATACTCCATTGCCGGCATTGTTGAATACTTCGACAAAACCGTCCTTGTCAACGTCGGTGTTTGAATTCTCGTCGATACTCAGCGCCGGGCTCAGGGTAATACCTTGTGGAGCGCCGGACATCGTCGCGTTCATATTCGGGTAAGACGTAAGAGAAAGCGAGTTTCCGGTTCTGCCGTCCTTGACGGTTTTGGTCATGTTGTGGGTGCCGCTTGTCCATGCGGTAGCTTTACCGTAGGGGCTGTACCAGGTGGTTTCCGCTTTATTGCTGAAGTACACCAGTACTTTAGCTTTGGAGGAGGCGGCTTTGGGGTCAAAGCCGTAGACGGGACCGGAGAACTTGGTATCGTCAAAGTCAATTGCTCGTCCCTTGACATATTGATTTGAGGTGGAGACGTTTAACCCTGTATTGTATTCGCCGGTGGGATAGTAGTTATCCGCGCGGAGGGTTACGCCGGACTGGACACGGGACGGCGACCCCGTTGTCGGGATGTCTTCCGCCTGTATATCCACTCCGACCACGCCGCTGGACGGCTTCGCCGCCGATGCTCTGTTGTCATTCGGGTACGTTTCCGTAGAAACAACGGTGATGGTTATCTGGTAGATGAACCGCTGGTTCTGCGCCGCGGTAAAGGAGTTGTTGGCAGCGCTAATGGTTCCCGGAACCACGCCTCCTTCACCGGCAGCGTACAGTTCCCACCCTGTTCCGTTGGGGACAGTAGTAGACTTGGCGACAAATGTGTCCCACTGTTTGACAGTGGTAAGATCGCCGGCGGCGCCTACTCCGACAGTACCCCAGTTAGTGGAGGCGGTGGTTCCCGGATTGGAAATTATGTACTTCCTGCCTTGTACGAGTGCGGGGGCGGGGGTAGTGCCGGCAGCAACACGGGTAGAGACGCCGGCCGCGGTTACCGGCCAACTTACCGTATAGCCATATTGCGGGTGGCTCGTATCCGGCGCGACAGTCGTCCCTCCCGTTTGGATGGGTGTACCGGCGCTAAAGTCCATCATCGGTACATAGTTGCCACCGGTCAGCGCCGCTGAGCGCCACTGTATACTGTTGATACCCGTACTGCCGCTTACGTCGGCGGTAATCTTGAATGTGCCCGATACCTTCATATCGGGAGCATAGTCAACGCCCGCTTCAAAACCGCCGGTTGCCCCTGGCCGCTGAATCTTGACATTGGTAATTGACGGCAAACTGGTGTCAATGACAAATGTACAGCCCACCTCTTTCCCTTGTTTATGGTCGAGATCGGGCACCCAGGTGGTCATCGTGGCCTTTGAGGGCGGTACGAAGCCGGTGCTGATAAAGGTTTCAAGCTGCTTGGAATCAACCGCCATAGCTTCGATGTAGACCGACTGCTGGGTTGACGAGCCGGTGGATTCAAGGTCTTTGTTGCGGTTAATCAAATATTGCCATGAAACCTGTAGTCCCGGACTGCCGGTAATTTCCGCCAGTCCCCAGCCGTCGTCGTTGGTCTGTTGAACAGTAATAAACTGTTGCGGGTTGTAACTGTTACCCTGTGGATCCTTTCGCTCTACCTGTCCTGTATAAGATACCCAGGGATCGGGAGAGGAGGCCGAGGTTCCCCTCTTAGCCCGTACCAGTATGGCGTATACCCAGTTATTGTCGGTTGCCGTTCCGGTTACCTTCACCTGTCCGCCTACGCGGTCGCCCGGATTGGGATAGGTTATAGCGACTTTGGGCTGATCCGCGTCAGGATCCAGCAGTATGTAATACGGCGAACCGCCGGACTGGAACTTGCCGTTGGCATCAACGGTATTTTCATCCTGGTTACCGGCGGTGTCCGTTACCAGGATTCTGAATGGAAGCTTCCAAATATTGGTTCTGGTTCGATCCTCCCAGGTGCCGTTATTTAAAAGTATACCCTCGGTAGCGTGGGTCGCGTTAACGTACTGGCCGTTTTGGGTCGCGTTCAGTTCATAGGTCCAACTCCACAGACCGCCGGAGAAGCCACTGGCCGGCGAATTGGTATTCAGCGCGGTGTCCGCCCATCCGATGGTGGTCTTGCCAATCCAGTACTCTACCTTGCTGACCGCGTTCTCATCAAATGAAGTGCCGCGGACGGTAACCATGCCGGTAACCTGGTCCTTCCAGGTGGGCAGAATTACCTGCGCGGTCGGCGGTTTGGTGTCATAGTTGAAGTCTTTTGTCTTGTTATTGGGCCGGTCGCTTCCGGAAATCCCCATTACGTTAACGTTATAGGTCTTCCCGTCCTCTAATGTGTAGCCTTTATTGTTGAGACTTTGCCCTGCTGTCCACGTTTTCGGTATCAGGACGCCCCACTTCCAGGGATTGGCGACAGTTGCGGTGAATTCACTTCCCACGGGCGGGTCAGTCAGGGGGTATCTCACGGTTATCAGGTCGGTGCCGCTCAGAGAGAGAGTAACTTCTACCCGCTTCATACCGGCAGTCGCGGAAATCGCCGTTCCGGTGATGTAGATGCCTTCGTCGGTGGGGATAGCGGGATAGTCATTGATTCCGGCAGCAGGCGGAGTTGCGGCAGGGCCCTTGGGATAGGAAGCATCGTCCACTCCGGGTACCTTCTGTCTATAGAAGGGATGTTTATATCCGGTCGGCGTATTAATGTAAATGTGGTTCTTGCCGTTGACAAAATTCGGGGCCGCGTCGATGTTTACATCCGGCCGTTCGGTGTCGATTCTGAATGTCATCGGCGCGCTTACAACCTCATTGGGCGGATTCGCGCGGTCGACTACCCGGACGTAAATCCGGTACATTCCTTGTTCCAGTGCCAGACCGTTGGTCCCGATGTTCTTTGTCCAGGGCGCCACGGTTCCCAGTCCCTTCATATCGTCGGCGCGTGTCAGCAGGGTGTAGTCGCGGTTTACGATAACATTACCATTAGTACTTGAAGTCGGAGCGCCGGTAGTAAGCGCGGCATCCGAGAACAACTTAAATCTATTAGCGTCAAGGCGATACACATAACGAGTCTGAGGGTTAGTGGCGCCAATAGAAACTACATCATTGGTCTGTAATCCATGGCCAGTGTAAGTAAATACACGGGCGGAGGAGTTACCACCGTCGCCGGTAGCATGGGCAGCATTACTGGAAGTCTCAAACAATCTGATGGATTGCCGCTCTCCGGTTGAGTCCGCCGGACTCAGCGCTTCCCAGTTGCTGGTGCCGAAGGGTTGGTGTTCGATTCTGGTCCAGATTGAATATACCCCGACATCGTCTTTTGCGTTCCCCTGAATGCTTAAGTTGGTGCTGTCAAAGTTGTTCGTTCCCGCTTTCAGGTTGAGGAAGTCCACCGTAGGAGGCGTGGTATCTTTGGTAAATTGATACGTCCTGGTGCCCATTCTGCCCGCGACGTCATAGGCGGTAGCGGTTATCGTATACGTCCCATCGTCAAGGCTGGTGTAGGTTACCGCCGTGGGCGCACCCGACGCGGGTGCAGCCGCCCAGCTAAATCGCTCCACAGTGAAATCCCTGCTCCACGTATTATCAATACTCTGATCGGTCGGATTAATAGCGGGGGTTCCCATAGTAACGGTTCCCATAGTCGCCAGTATGCCATCGGTGGTATTCGGCGGGGTTATTACTCTGTCGGTATCGCGCACCTGGATATTGACATCTCTCAGGTTCATATCATTCGCTGTTCCGCTCAGGGTAAATATCGTGCCGCTTGTGTACTTGCCGTAAACGGTGGGTTTGACATCGTCAAAGGCGGCATTAACCGGCGACTTGGTGAGCGTGATGGTCGGGTTATTCTTGTCAATCGTAAAGACAACGTTTTGGACAAACGCGGCGTTGCCGGTTCTGTCCTGAATACGGATGTCCAGCCAATAGGTTCCGTCACCCATCTTTGTTCCGGTTTCGGTGCCGTCGTTGGTCAGGAAAATCTTCCAGTTCGCGGACTTCTGCGGCGTGGAATCAAAGGTAATGGTTTTCCAATTCGGGGATCCGGGCGCGACGATACTGTCAGTCCAGGTCTGCAACTCTGCGGACTTGTAGATACGGTACTGGTAGAAGTACTTGCCGTCGCTCAGGCCGTAGCCCAGGTCGGAATTCACGTCGTAGAAGGAACCCTGGATTGAAGCGTCGGCTCCGATTTGCGCAGGCTTTATTTTTGACAGCAGGGTGTTCAGCGCCGCCGGAGTGAAGGTAGTACCGGTACCATTACCACCACTCTCTTTATTCCACTGTTCTCTGCTCAGCGTTTGATCTTTGTCGATGTTGCCAAAGTTGATCTGCGGCGGTTCGGTATCTTTGGTAAAGGTAACCTGTTTCGTAACGAATTCGGTGGTGTAATCGTTAGCGGTAATGTATACCGTATGCGGTCCCTGATCCATACCGGTAGTAACGGTAATGTTACCCGCAGTATTGGTACCCGGATTACCGGTAGTACGTCCGATATCCGAGAACAACTTAAAGGCATCAGCGCTAACACGAGTCACATAACGAGGCTCGCCGCCAACAAAAACTTTATCATTGTCGACTAATCCATGGCCAGTGTAAGTAAATACACGGGCGGAGGCATTACCAGCATTGCCGGCAGCATGGGGAGCGTTAGCGGTAGTGATAAATGAGGAACCAAAGAACGGCAGGTTATTCCAGACATTCGCGGAACTCCAGCTAAAGTTATACCGCGTGAACGTTCCGTTAAACGATCCGGCATTGGGCGCTGCTGCTCCCGGCGTATGTTCGATTTCACTTCCGCTGTCCACCTTAATCGCGACTCTTTTCAGTCTGACGGCATCATCGGCATAACCTGCTATGGTTGGCGCGGTATTAATGACGCCCAAAGCGGCCGGCTGTGTTACCGTTGCCGCCAGCGGCGGCGTCGTGAGCGTAAGTTCCGGCGGTCCGCGGTCTACCGTGAACACCACATTGTAGGTCGCGGCAACCAGATCGGTCCGGTCCTTCACGCGGATGTCCATCCAATACTGGCCCTGTTCAATTTGATTCGGCGGGGTAGCCGAGTCGAACAGGTTGATAGTCCAGGAGACGTTTTTGGCGGGGCTTTCACCCAGCGGGTATTTTTCCCACGCCGGACTGTCCGGCAACGTCTGATTCTGATTCGCCGCGGAAGGATCAGGCCAGTATGCGGTGCTCTTTAATGCGTCGGCTTTGTAAATCCGGTACTCAAAGTAGTACTGCAGATTGGCGCTTCCCGGTAATATGGCTGTCTGCCCTGTTCCGCCAATTTCGGAAACATCATCCTTAAAGGAACCGATAATAACCGCGCCGGGCGATGTAAACGAACTCGCGCCGTCCCGCAGATTGTTCTGCGCCTGCGAACCATCCCAACCAGCCTGGTTATTGTTAATCCATGCCGCCCTGGTTACTTGCTTGGTGCTGATGATGTTGTCGATCTTCAACACGGGCGGATTGGTATCCTTGGTAAAGGTGAAGGTCCAGGTGCCGGTTGTACCCGTTCTGCTCTGGCTGTCATAGGCGGTTACCGTTATGGTGTGGCCGGTGCTGTCGTCAAGGGCTTCAAACATCTGATGCGTGAAAGCCCAATTCCAGTTATAGATGCCGGTGGCCGGTGTAGCAGTAAGAACAGTAACGTTAATATTACCATTAGTATTAGTATTAGTATCACCAGAAGCCGGATTACCGATAGTACGCGCGGCATCTGAGTACAACTTAAAGTTATTAGCGTCAACGCGAGTCACATAACGAGTCCCTTTGATGGTTCCGTTGCCGGTAATATAAACCACATCACCGTCATTTAACCCATGGGTATTGAAAGTAAATTGACGGGCGGCGGGATTGGTGTTATTGGCCGTGTTAGCGGTAGTGGTAAATGTTCTGGCGGCATTGGTGGAAGTAAGCCAATCACTCTTGTTGTAGGTAAAGGTGTCGTTACCCTTGGTACTATTGGCAACGCCGGTTTTTACCGTAATTACCAGTCTGTCAAAGTCGCCATCCTGAACCTTTCCGGACAGGGTAAATACTTTCGCGAGAGCGGCTTCACCTGCCGGGCGCGGGCCATAGAAGGCTTTGGGGTCGTCATCTCTGTCCACAGCAGGCGCGGTGGCAGTAGTAACGTTATCATTAGTCTTAAACAGCTTCGGATCGTTCCGGTTTACCCTGAAATTGATCCGGTCAACTCGTGTTGTTCCGTCCGGTACAGTTGCCAACGTGCCTATGTAGCGCCGGTTGTCAACGCGGTCGCTTATATCAATTTCCAGCCAATACAGGCCGTCGGGCAGATAGTTCAGCGAGGGAGTAGCGGCGGGTGTGCCGTTGGGCGGCCAGATGTTGGTAGCACCGGTGTTGGCGATGAGGATGTTATAGTTCACCGACTTGCCCGGATCGTCGGTGGCTTCCCACCAGAATGTAGTCCAGTCCGGGTTGTTATAAGTATCATTGCCGATACGGTATTTAAAGTAGAACTTGTTTTGGTTCGCGCCGGCGGTTTCCTTCTTGCCAATGTTGGAATTGGCATCGTTAAACGACAACCGAATCATGGCGGCGGCTTCTTCTATCGACAGAGTACTAGTATAGCTCAGGTTGTTCAGCGCCACGTCCGGCGGAGCGGTATCTTTAATAAAGGTGTAGGTATCATAGGCCGACTTACCGGCATTGTCGTAGACCGTCAGGGTTATGGTATGCGACCCGTCGGGCGTTATGTTATTAAAGACCGTTTCGTTGATAGTCCATGACCATGCATAGAGATCAGGCGAAGTGAACGCTCCCCAAATGCCGTTATTCGCCGATGTATACCCATAGAAAGTTTCAGCGCCTGTATCAATCTTTATTCCCATCTTCTGCAGGTTGCCTTCCTTGACGGTTCCGCCCAGGGTGAAGACATTGCCGGCGGCGTTGTAGATTCTGAAGGTATTACTGGTGGGTTTGTTGCTTACGGTAAGCACCGGTCTAGCCGTGTCTATCGTAAAGGCAACATTGGTCACGGAGTTTTCATTACCTATCCGGTCGGTAACCTTGATGTCTATCCAGTACATGCCGTCGGGCCGATTCAGCGGGATGCTCCATGTTTCGGTCGAGAGCGTTATAGCGCGTAAGGGGAAGTCTACCCAACCCGGCTCTGTTGTCTTACCGGTAAATTGATCGACGGTCCAGATACGGTACTGGAAGCAGTACTGCTGTTCGGTGCCTCCGCCCGGCAGCGTTACGGACGTCTTTTGATTGCTGATGGGCGAAATGTCGTCAAAGGAGCCCTTAATCACCGGGTTCGTGCCTTCAAGCGTTGTTTTTCTTTCCAGCGCGGCTACGCGGTCGGGATCATCTATCGGCTTATTCCACAATGTCTGATCTATTACCTCTTTATTGATGTTGGTTAAGTCAATCGTGGGCCCCTGAGTATCTTTGATAAAGTTAAACGTTACTGAATTCGCCGGGTGGCCGCCGTCAGTCGCGGTAATAACGACCTTGTTGTCTCCTTCCTGGAGGTCGCTAAAGCCGGTACCGGCTGGATTGCTGGTATAGGGCAGAGTCCATGACCAGGTAAATTCACCGGTATCCCCGTTCCAGGATCCCGCCAGGTCGGCTTCCGCAAAGTTGCTTAACTTCAGCTTCACGTTGGTATACTGCAGGTCTCCGTCGCGGATTATTCCCTTCAGGGTAAATACGTCGCCGGCCGCTTTGTTGTTGAATATGTCCTTATCGGCAACAGTGGCGGAGCCGGTAGCACCATTGCCACGATACGCGTCTATACCCGGCGTCTTGTCGCTTTGTTTTACAAACACCGGCGCCGTGCGGTTCACTTTGAACGCGTACCGTGCCAGGTTAACGATGTTGGAGTTATTGCCCTGCTCGTCGGCAACTCTGATGAACAGGTAATAACTGCCGTCGGGCAGGTCTTTCAATGTCGGTGCGTTGAAGGGCCAGATTCCGTCGCTAGCGGTGGGGGCGGCGCCAACATTGGTCAGCGGGATCGTCCAACTGGTGGATAGGAACTGATCGGCTGACAGCGCTATCTTTCTGTATGTAGCGTTGGCCGGCGGAGTATACAACGGCGTAGTACCAGAACTGGTTGTCGCAATAATGTACTCAAACCAGTACATGTCTGCGCTGCCGCCAAAGTTCTCCTTTGGCCTATTACCAACGGGGGACCAGTCGTCGGTGAACGTACCGGTAATCGACGCGTTGGCAGCCTCAAGGGTGCTTATGCCGGTGCTAGTCCACTCAAGTACGGGGTTGATGTTGGTCACCTTTATTTCCGGCCCCTTTGTATCTTTGATGAAGGTGTACTGCTTGTACGCCGTATTGCCGGGAATGTCGGACGCGGTAACGGTAACCGTATACTGCCCATCGGATTCCATGAAGATATCTGATGTCCAGGTATCCTTCTTTCCGCTGGTTCCAGGGGTAAGACTCGCCGGGTATATCGTATCCACGACCTCGTCGCCCACCCTTATCACGACATCTTTCAGGTTGCCGTCACTGGCGGTTCCCGTCAGGGTAATCGCCGTTTTGAAGATATTGGAAAGAGAAGGAGTAATAGTCGTACCATTCACCTTGTCGATGGTCACTATCGGGTTCGCCGTGTCGAGCGCGAAGACAATGTTCGTTTTGGAGTATGTGTTGTTAAGTACGTCTTTTACTTCGATGTCCAGCCAATAGGTTCCGTCGGGGATATTGCCGCCGTTGTTATAGGTCACTCCGGCAACCGTAATGGGAGCCGCTGATGTTCCGAACAGGGGGATGCTGAAGTTCTTGGACCTAAGTTCGCCGGGCAGATTCACAACAGTCCAGGTCGACGGCATTGCCGGCGCGCCGTTTCCGCCCACTAATTGGGCTTCGTTGTACAGTTTGTACTGGAACGAAGTGGCAATGTTGGAAGTCGTGTCTATAAACAAACCGTTTACCTTGGGCTGGGTTTTCTCCTGTATCGAAGAGATCGTGCTTCTGTCCGCACTCGCCCAATCACCCTGAGTTATTTGCTTAAAGGTAATGTTGGTGAATTGCGCGTCGGGCGCGACAGTATCCAGGATAAAGTCAAATGTCTTTGTCGATGTGTTGCCGGCGGTGTCACTCGCGGTAATGGTAACCGTATTGGTTCCCTGCGCGATGTTGCCAAATTCAGTGCTGTTCGAAGTCCAGGTCCAACTGCGCTCGCCGGTAGTGGCATTCGCAGCCGCAGGTGTGACTGATATTGTCTGGGTGGAACCCGTACCAGCTATCTTAATGCTCACGTTGCCGGTATAGTCTCCATCCTTGACCCATCCCGCCAGAGTAATCGCCGTAGTGCCGTTGCCGTATTTGGGAACAGGAATGGGATCAGTGGGCTGATTCGGCGTTATGTTCGGCGTTGTTACCATAATCACCGGGCCGCCGCGGTTCACCGTGAACGTATAGGTAGTGTAAGGCGTGGCGGTGACATTGGTCGGGGTGGTTGGGTTGGTGGGAGTGTCTCTCCACTGGTCGGCAACTCTGAGCTGTAAATAATATGAGCCGTCGGGAATATCCGTTCCGGTCCAGTAACTGTTGGTTCCCATCAGGGAAATCGGCTTGTCGGTTACCGATTTGCCCGGACTTCCTATCCCGATTTGTTTCCATGCCAGGCCTGTGTCGGTGGTGGGCAGGGTGCTCGCAGAGATACGGTACTCGTAGTAGTACTGTTGTGTTGCTACTCCGCTTCCGCTTACCACGGCAGGTCCATAACCAACATTGGTATAATCGTCGTTAATGGACACCCGAATCTGCGCTGTCGGCTCGGTAATGGGGGCCAGAGCGGTATCGGTGGCCAGACCGATGGGTGTTATTGTGGGCGGCGCAGTATCCTTAATGAAGGTATACGTCACGGATGTCTTCTTGTTGGAACTGTCGGACGCGGTAACGGTGATCGTATGCGTTCCCTGAGCGAAGGCGCTGCTCTTAAAGAGCGTATCCCACGCGGAGGTGGTGGCAGCCATTGTCCAGGTATTCGCGGGCGAGAACGACGCCACCGGTATCGTTGCCAGGGTTGTTTTCGCCGTGTCGTCCGCCGTTATCACCACATTGACGAGGTTTCCGTCACTGGCGGTTCCCTTCAGTTCGAACGGAACGTTGTACACCGTAGTTGTAACCGCGGGGTTCGGCGACGTTATCGTCACATCCGGAGCCTTCCGGTCTACGACAAAGTTAATCTGATCAACAAGAGTAGTAACGTTGCTGCTGTTGGTGACGCTAAACTGCGTTGACTGATTGGCCCGCGCGTCGGAAACTCTGATCTTCAGCCAATATGAGCCGTCGAGGAGTTCGGTCGCGCCGGGCGAACCATTCCAGAAGCCGGCGCTGCCGGTCAGGTTAATAGTCCAGCCAAAGCTGTATACGCCGGCGGTTCCTATGGTTCCTTGCTGCCATGAAGAGCCGGGGGCGTAGTTGCTGGGGCCGCCGCCAATCTGGTACTCATAAGTGTACGGACTGGCACTGCCGCCAATAAAGGACAGCGCGTCGGTAAAGGAACCTTTCAACTGCGGGGTCAAATCCTGAATAATGGAGCCTTCGCCAAAGTTTTCAGCCTTTATGACCGGTCCGGTTGTATCGCGGGTAAAGGTATACACTTTGGTCGCTTCTTTGTTCGAGTTGTCAACGGCCTTAATGGTTATCGTATACTTGCCATCATAGGGGAGGCTGTTCAGTTGATCGCCGGTGACCGTCCACGTAAAGGGCCACTGTATAACACGGCTGGGATCAGGCGCTTTGGTTCCGGGTGTCCAAGTTCCCACGGTTACAGGCAGTGTTTTGTTATCCGTCGTCAGAACCGTTGCCGTCATCGTCAGAGACTTAATGTTCACGTCTGACGCCGTTCCGCCCACGTTAATTACGGTGCCGCTTTGTTGTTGTTTGTTGTAGAAGCCGTCGTTGTTAATCACCTCCGGTTTTGCCGGCGTTAGCTCGTTGCCAACCTTAATCTGCGGAGGCGCGCGGTCGACGGTAAACGCCACATTCTTCATTGCAGAACTGATATTTCCGACCCGGTCGCCAACGCGGATGTCCAGCCAGTAGGTTCCGTCAGGAATACCGTTTGCGTTCCAGAAGGTATCAGCAGGACCAGTAATAGGGGGAGCGCCGCTCAGGTCAATTTCCCAACCGTTCACGGTTTTGCCCGGATCGATGTCAGCGCCCGCGTTCGTAAAGTAGACGGTAGCCCACCACGAGGGGGTATTAAACTCGTGGCTGTCGTTGTACCAGTCCGCGTCAGCGGGACCCGCTTGCAGTTTGGTAGCGTTGTAAATACGCCACTGGAAGAAGTACGGCGTAGACGGCGGGTCCTTGTAACCAATGGGTGAATACTCATCCTGGAAGGAACCACGGAGTTTCACGCCGCTGCTTGTTTCAATGGTGCTTATTCCGGCCAGCGGATCAACTCCGCCAACCCCACTGCCGCCATTCCATTTAGCCTTGTCTACTATTACCGGCTCAATCGTGTTCAAGTTCACCGTAGGCGGATCAATATCCTTGATAAAGGTGAAGGTTACCGGCGTCCTATTGGTCTTACCGGAAAGGTCGGTGGCGGTTACGGTTATCGTATTGGTTCCCTTGGGCAAGGTACTGAAAGCCGGGAGGCCGTTGTTGGCAGTAGCCAGATTCCATGACCATTGATAGTTAGTCGTCGTACTGCCCGTTTGCAGAGTCAGGGGATAGGCAACCGCGGCGTCGTTGTTGACCTTAATCGTAAATCCGGCGGCAGGATTAATGTTCAATTCCTTAACTGTTCCCGACAGGGTAAGCGCGTCATTGAATATTTTGGCTTTAATGGTTTGAGATACATTAGTGGTGGGATTGGTATAGGTGTAGGTGATGGAATCGTGGTCAATAGCGCCGTTCTGCGGATAGGCGGGAGTGCCGTTGGTACGCGGCGTTGCCGATATGATTCCCACTTCCGGCGGACCGTAGTCTACCGTAAACACCACGTTCTGAAGAACCGCGACGTTGCCGGTTCTGTCGTACACGCGGATATCCAGCCAATAGACGCCTTCGTCAATATTGCCCGCCTTAACCGCTCCGTTAACCCATGCGTTAACCAGCGGAATATTAAAGTTGACAATCGTCGCCGTATTTTGGTCGGTGAAATTAACATGCTGCCAGGGCGGCCTGTTTTCCGGAGACGCGTCTACATTGGTCGTAGTAGATGTTGACAATCTGCCAGACTGATAAATACGGTAGTCAAATCCATAGTTGCCGGCAGCGCCATTACCGATTTTGGAAACCGTGTCGTTAAAGGAACCCGTAATAGCCTCAGGCACTCCACTCGCGCCAATCGCGCCAACACCGCTCAGCAAGCCGGCTGTGTTACTGCCCGCGGCAGTCCAGGTTCCCTTATCTATCGTCTTTATGGTCGCCCAGTTGGTAATGTTGATAGTGGGCGGATCAAGGTCCTTGTTAAAGGTAAATATCGCCGTGGGCAGATCACTCCCGCTGGCCGGCGGCTGTTGATTCTGATTCGTTCTGCCGCCGTCGTCTGTCGCGTTAACGTATAACGTGATGGTTCCATCGGGAAGTTTCTTAAAGTCCTCTTTGGTGATAGACCATGCCGCGCCCGGCCATGTGTTGGTAGTCGGGTCATATACACCCTTATTGATGGTGCTGGTCTGGTTACCCACCTCAACCGTCAGAGTATTCAGATCGCCGTCAATGACCTTTATGTTTGTCAGGCTCAGGCCACTCACAACAGCGTTATTGGCCATGCTGTCCGGGACATCCGTACCTATATAGGATGTCTTAGCCAGGGGCAGCGCCGGCGTTACGATAACTCTCGGCGCTTTCCGGTTCACCGTGAACGCTTTCCCGACAATGGTATCGTCGTTGTTATTACCGGCCCTATCCTTTACGCGGACGTCCAGTTTCCACGAACCATCGGGAATTTCAGTCAGATTGTTCCAGAACCCGCCGTAGTAATCATTGTTGGTGGTTCCGTCGCTCTTGGTCTGTGTCAAGGGAATGCTCGGTGTCAGCGACTTACCCGGAGTGAGGCCTATCGGGTATTTTCTCCACGCCAGGTTGTTGAGATCGTTTGTAGAAATGTCAGAGCGATAGATGCGGTACTCAAAGTAGTACATACCAACAGCCGGATTATCAGTAGAAGTGCCTACCGCGTTGCCCAGTTCGGAAGTCGCGTCATACAGGGACATACGTATCTTTGCGTCAGTATCTTCTATTGACGGATTAGTGCCTTCCAGCGTGCTTACCGTTATTTCCGGCTTTACCGTATCTTTGGTAAAGGCGTAGGTTTTGGTAGTTGGTCTGCCCGCGTAGTCAACGGCGGTAACGGTAATCGTGTGCTGTCCCTGCGCCAGACCGCTGGTGCTGTTGTCGCCAAAGTAGCTAGTGCTCGACCAGTCAGCCGCTGCCAATGACCAGTTATTGGAGGGTAGTGTATACGTTCCCGCACTTGGCTTAAACTCTTTGAGTAACACGTCTTGTCCGTTGTTGTCCACCGTTATTCTCACATAGCGGAGGTTGGCATCAGAGGCATTTCCTTCCAGAGTAAACGAAGTCATATCCGGTTTCGCTCGCGGCGTCGCGGGATTGGGATTCGTTATATTCAGCGTCGGGGCCGCTGCGTCTTTCGTAAAGGCATAATTCAGGATGGTGGTGTTCTTGTTGAGAGCCGCGTCCTGAACTTCAATATCCAGCCAATAGATTCCATCGTCTTTGCCGCTCAAATCAATGGACCAGTTCTGGGTAAGCAATGTATCAGTGAAGTACTTCTTCAGCCAATTATTGCCGGTATTGGTATTGTTTACGAAGTCTTCCAGCGTGCGAACCCGGTAATTAAAGTAGTACTGGATGTTGGGGGCAGTGCCCTCTGGAATACCAATAGTGGTAATATCCTTGAATATTCCGTTTATCGCCGCGTCCGATCCCAGTATTGTCATGTTGGCAATCGCGGTATTCAACGCGGTTTTCTGCGGTTCGGTCGCGTTTGAAGCGGTTCCGTTATCCCACAGTGTTCTGTCTATAACCTGCTTCTTGATGTTGGTCAGTTCTACCGAGGGCGGCTGAGAATCGCGGATAAATTCTATCGTGTACTCACCATTTCTGCCCCGTTGGTCAGAAGCGGTAAGCTTTATCGTATTCTTGCCTTCTTTGATTCCGCTGCTGTTCGGATTAGTCGGATCATTCGGAGTCAACGTATTCAACGCCAGATTTATCGACGTTATTGACCATGTATACGGGGAAGCCGTACCCGTCATTGACGACATGGCTT
>Ga0268262_10002926_pt1 | contig 19134 bp, 10 predicted proteins | sample TergutNc150P3_FD_190354 | JGI IMG/M metagenome (GOLD analysis project Ga0268262, IMG submission 190354) | Nasutitermes corniger P3 segment gut microbial community from laboratory colony in Florida, USA - Nc150 P3 (SPAdes) (version 2) | ecosystem: Host-associated > Arthropoda: Insects >...
TAAAGGCGACAAAAAAGAAAGAAGAGTTAAGGGACAAGGTAAGAAACGACATAATCTGGGCGCTAAAAACAATTATAAAAAGTTTTGAAAATTCCTGCGACATGAAAAAAATAAAAGCCGAGCTTTCTCCCGCCCTGCTTTCCGCCGGGGAATGGTCAACATGGAACGGCAAAGCTCGGGATATACTTAAATCGAATCCCGAATTCGGCGTAAGTCCGGATAACATTGATATATTTACGGTAAGAGACAGGCCGATAAGCGTAACGGAAAAATACTACAACGAATTTAACGCTCAAAAGAATTTCTTTGATCGTATAACCATTATGCGCGATTTTATAAATTCAGACGATACCGGCTCCGACTCCGAGTATTTTACGGAAATGCTCTCTTATTTTACATCCTTCCTTCGTTCCCCGGCCGATACTACCGAGCAAATCGCCTCATACCTTTTAATAAAGGAAATAGCCGCTAAATATCCTCCTGTAAGTTCGGCGTTAACGGTTAATTTTGAGGATATTTTCAGAAAAACAAGCGATGTAAGCTCGCTATTTAAAAATCTAAAAGACACAAAATTTAAAGAAGATCTTTTATTGAATATAAAACTTTATACGGCAAACTGGCCTGACGTTTATATAAAACTTTTTCCCTGCGCGCTTATGCCGGTTATTATTACCCATCTTATAAAAGAAGGGTACGAAAACAAACTTACCGTTATGTGTAATGATTTATACGACAACTTCCGCGATAACCGCGAAGCGCTTGTATGGCTTTACAAAAACTCAAAGGAAACAAACTGGTTTAAGGCGGCCAATATCGGGGTTGAAAAACAGCTTATAACCCTTATTCACATTTTGGATATTACATACCGCGACATTGAAAACCACAAAGATACCGTAGAAAACCGCAAAATTAACAAACTCGTATACAACATACTGTTCAAAGAAGGAGAGCTGACAGCCTTCCTTGACGGCGCGGATGAAGATACAATAATCAGGCTTTTTACTTTTATAAACGACGTTAAGGATCTTGACCCCCAGGACAAGCTTAATCTGCGCTCCCGAATCCTTGATAAACACCCGGATTTTAAATTCTTCGGGGACGCTGAAAAGAAAGTTTCCAGAGGCCTTATGGTTACACAGGCTATGTATGAAGAAAAGAATAAACAGCTTAAACATATCATGGACGAGGAAGTTCCGGCAAATTCCAAGGAAATTGAGTATGCCCTGTCCCTTGGCGACCTTAGGGAAAACGCCGAATACAAGGCGGCAAAGGAAAAACAGGAACAGCTTAACTCTCAAATCGCCAAGCTCAAGGAAGATTTGGAAAGGGCACAGCTCTTTGATCCCAATTCCATTAATACCAACAAGGTATCCTTTGGCACAAAAGCCATTCTTCTCAATGAAACATCCGGCCAAAGGGAAGAATATACCATTCTTGGCCCGTGGGAATCGAACCCGGAAAATAACATAATCTCCTATCTTTCTCCCTTTGGTAGTGCTATACTTAATAAGGTAGACGGTGAAAAATTTGAGTTTGTTATTAACAACGAGAATAACGAACGTATTTCATACTTGGTGGAAAAAATAACACCGGCGGTTATTTGATGAGGTAGTTATGAAGAAAGGCATTCTGGCGTTAATATTGATATTAAGCTCGGTTTTTTGCGTTTTCGGGCAAAATTCGGGTCCTATTGATCTTGTGCTTATACTGGATACATCAACGGTCATGGGTTCGTCCTACGAGAAGGTAAACGATTACATTACAGGCTCGTTTCTCTCAGAATTCCTGCGGACAGGCGACACGTTTCACTTGATTACTTTTTCCGCCTCACCCAGACTGGATATCGCGCGCCGAATCTCCGCGAGGGGCGACGTAGAAACTATCATAGGCCGTATGCTGATTCAATACCCCATAGAGACGGGAAACAACGCCGGCGCCGCTGTTAATTATGTTGATTCATATATCGCTACCCTGCCCCCGCGCCCCAAAAAAATTGTTATGGTAAGCGCCGCAGGTACTGATACCAGCAGTTTGATAAGCTCCGCGAAGCAAAGGTTCAGCTCAAAAAACGCTACATTTGATTTTATTACCGTTACAGACCCCGTACCTGGAAGCCAAAACCTCTCAAATCCCCCCGGTTCAGGAAGGTCTTATCCAAGGCAGTCTTCCTCACAGCAGGGTACTCCGCCGGGAACAACAGCCGTGAAAACGCCTCCCGCCGGCTCTTCTTCGCAAACATCAACTCAAGGCGGCGCTTCCTCCGGTACGCAAACGGCAGCACAGGGAACAACGGAGCGGCAAGGCGCTTCTCAAACAGGAACGCAATCTACGGGAACACAATCTAACGCTCAGAGCGGCGCTTCTTCCGGTACGCAGACGGCGGCACAGGGAACAACGGCACAGCAAGGCGCTTCTCAAACAGGAACGCAATCTAACGCTCAGAGCGGCGCTGAGGATACGCAATCAACACGGTCGTCATCCCCCGATACGGTTTCATCTACGCAGGGAACCGCAGCTCAAAGTCAGGAACCTTCAGGACAGCAAGACACTTCAGCGAACAAAGGCTCTTCCAGAGATGTAAGTTCCGGTAAAGCGAAACAAAGAGATTCAAGTTTCTCATTTAATCCGACATTACCGCTTATCTTAGGTATTATCGGGGCGCTGCTGCTGCTTATTCTGATAATACTTTTCGCTTCCAGAAAGCTTGGATCAAGCCCCAACCGCGCAATGGCTTCCGCCTCCGCCTCACCGTTAAACTATGAAAAAGAAGACAGGCTGGCGGATCACAGTAAAGACCTCGCGAGTTACGCGGCAAGGCAAAGCAAACAGCGTGAAACCCCTTACCAGAACAGACCGATAAAAGCGCAAGTTTTCACACCGCCTGTGATAAACCCGTCAGGCCCGCTTCTTCTTAATCTTTTTGTCGAGGATCAAAATACTTCAATAGGCAGGCGCAATATTCATTCGTTAAAATCAGGTTACAGTTTATCGGTCGGCGGAAGTAAATCGGACGACTTTATGATTTTCCTTGTTCCTCTGCCGTCACATCTCGGAGATATCCGCAGGAGCGGAAGCCAGCTTACATTTGTTCCGCGAAGGCCAAAGTACTTCCCGGATATCGGCACAAACGAGGTAAGGGACTGTATCAACAAAAGGATTCGCGTTGTTTCCGATAAAAAATACGAGTTGTGGTTCAGCTTTGTAATGTACGAAGACCCGTTAGTATCGTTGAACAGGGTACTCCACTCGATTAAAGTGCCGGGCTGATAAGTTTACCGTAACCCTTCACGCCTGTAAGAGAGCCGTCTTTCATCACAAACCTGCCCCTGACTATTGTCGCTACAGGCATACCCTGTATTTCCATGCCGTCATAGGCGGATAGCTTGTTCTTTGATCGGCTTTCGCTTGCCGTAATTTTGTGTTTTTTGTTCATGTCAACAACGGTAAAATCAGCGTCCGCGCCGGGTTGCAGACTTCCTTTTTTGGGATATATACCCCAAATTTTAGCGGGAGCGGCACTGGCAAGCCTTACAAAATCATTAAGAGAAAGCCGCCCTTTGTTCACCTCATTTAACATAAGCGGAACAATTGTTTCTACGCCGTTTAATCCCGCCGGCGCTTCCCAAATTGGCAAAGATTTTTCATCAGCGGTATGAGGAGCGTGATCGCTTGCAAGCATATCGATTGTTTTTCCTCCAACCGCGTCCCAAAGACTTTTGCGGTGTATTTCTTCCCGGATAGGCGGATACACTTTATAAACCTTTTCCGTATTAGAGTCCAGTAAAAGGTAATGCGGACATGTTTCCGCTGTTATTTTAACGCCTTTTTGCTTGGCGTCGGCGATTAATAAACATCCGTCTTTAGAGGTAACATGATGAATATGAACATTAGCGTGTGTAAACTGCGCCAAATTAATAACGGTTTGAATCGCCAGCGTTTCGGAAATAACAGGCCTTGCCTTGGAAAGCAATATCCCCGCCTTTTCTCCCGCGCTCTTTTTTAACTTGGATGTAAAGTGCGAGTTTATTTCGCTGTTCTCGGCGTGAAAACCAACCCTTAAACCGTAAGCGGCGCAGTTTGTCATTTGCTCAATTAAAGTACCCAAATCAGGAGAAGCTATATCTCCCGTTGAATTTCCCAGAAAAACCTTGTACCCAAGCGCGCCCGCTTTTTCAAGTCCTTCCATCTCTTGGGTATTGCCACTCACAAGCAGGGCAAAAAGGCCGAAATCTACATAAGATTTCTCTTTGGCGATACGAGCTTTTTCCAGAAAACGCTCTGTGGTTGAAGTCGGCGGCAGAACATTCGGCATATCGGCGACAAAGGTAACGCCTCCAAAAGCGGCGGCGATACTGCCCGATTCAAAATCTTCTTTTTCGGTAAGCCCGGGGTCGCGAAAATGCACATGCGCGTCAATAATACCCGGCAGAATGTGTTTGCCTTCCGCGTCATAGGTTTCTTCGGCGCTGTCATTTGGATCAAGATTGCCGATAAAAGCAATTTTCTCGTTCTTTACCGCGATATCAGCGTTAAAGCTTTTTTCAGGAGTTACCGCGATCCCATTTTTTATCAACAAATCGTAACGCATGGCTTATTATATCATTTTATTAATCAAAAAAAAGACATAAACCATACACTTTTTCCGCTCCGCCTTTTTTTAGTACTTCCGAGCAAACTTCCAGGGTAGAGCCCGTAGTTATTACATCATCAATAATAACGGCGGTTTTTGGCGGCGATTCTTGTAAATATACCCTGCCTTTCATGTTCTCCAGACGTTCTTTTCTGTCAAGCTTTTTCTGTATCTTTGACCTTCGCCGTTTAAGGCAGCGGCAAACAGCGCTTTTTTCCGACTGTTTAATGAGTTGTTTTACAAGGTATTCAACCTGATCCCAGCCTGTTTCTTTTATTTTTCCCGGCCTCGGGGGAACAGGGACTATAACCGCGTCCTGTAAATCAGGATTCACGGCAATAACTTCCAGTACCTTCTCCGCCAGAAAACAAGCCAGCGCCAGATTCTTTCCAAATTTATACGCATGAAGCAGTTTACGGTATATTCCAGTATAGGGAAAAATTACCCACAGGCGGTCATAGGTTTTCGCCGTATCGTTGCGGCAAGAAAGGCAAGTATCGATCTCGGAGATTAACGGTTTGCCGCACAAATTACACTTCTGCCCCTGAATTGCCGCCGTCCGCGTCCGGCACTTATCACAGAGCCCGTACCTTATTTCCAGAGCGTCCGTAAGAGTGGATTTGCATAAAGCGCACCACGAAGGAAAGACAAGGTTTTTCACCCAAAGAAAGATTTTCATTAAATTGTTCATGTCTATATATATGTTCGCAGATGTATAATGCTTTACCGAAAAATAATAAATCTTGTTTTTTAATCAAATAAACCTGGTTCTTCCGATACAGGTTTTGTCGGTGGTTGTCGTTTTGAGGGGGTATCCGCGGGTTTTTTATCGTTTGTATCAGTTTTTTTTGTGTTGTTAACCTTGTTTTCCAAGTGGTTAACGGTATCGGCGTCCCGAGCTTTCAATAACGCCATGATCTGCTCCGCCCTTCCCAACACATTTTCCGAAAGACCGGCAAGGCGGGCGACATGGATGCCGTATGATTCGGCGGCGGAGCCCTCTATTAATTTTCGCAGGAAGATAATTTTTCCGTCTTTATCCAACACTTCCATGGAACGGTTAGCGAGACGGGGATGAGATAAAATCGACAGTTCATGAAAATGAGTGGCGAAAAGAGTTCTGCAGCCTATCCGGTTTAAAAGCTCTTCGCTTACCGCCCACGCTATAGAAAGGCCGTCATTAGTGCCCGTTCCCCTGCCCACTTCGTCCATGATAACAAGGCTCTTTTCGGTAGCGGTGTTAAGAATAAAAGCTGTTTCGTTCATTTCTACAAGGAAGGTTGACTCTCCTCTGGCAAGGTTGTCGGAAGCCCCTACCCTGCAATAAATACGGTCGCAAATGCCTATACGCGCTTCCCTTGCGGGCACATAACTTCCCGACTGAGCCATAATTGTAATAAGAGCCGCTGAGCGCAGATAGGTAGATTTTCCCGCCATGTTGGGACCTGTTATCATAGCGAATGAAACGCCGCCTTCGCCGGTGTTAAGAATTATATCGTTTGGTATGTATTCGCCGCGCCCCAGATGAGCTTCTACAACCGGGTGGCGGCCCTCAATTATTTCCAGATTACCGGTTTCGTTTAATTCCGGACGAGTCCAGCCTCTGACACCTGCCGCTTTTGCCAAAGACTGGGCTGCGTCAAGTTCCGCCAGCCTTCTCGCCGCGGTGGAAAGCTGAGCGATATATTTTTTTACATGGTCACGGATTTCAAGAAACAGCTTTTTTTCAAGTTCCACAACTTTGTCCGACGCGCCGTTAATTTCCGATTCAAGCCCGGCAAGCCGTTCCGTTGAATACCTTTCGCCGCCCGTAATACCCTGCCTGCGAATAAAATGCTTCGGCACTTTTGTAAGATGGGCTTTTGTCACCTCAAAAAAATAACCGATTAATCTGTTGTACCTTATTTTTAAACTTTGTATCCCGGTAGCTTCGCGCTCCTCATTAAGATAGTCCTCTATGTACTGCCTGCCCTTGTCCTTTAAAGATCTAAACTGATCCAGTTCGGCGTTAAAACCGTCCTTTATCAAATTGCCCTCGCTCAATACTATAGCGGGATCTTCGCGTATACTTTTTTCAAGCAGTTCAAATATTTGTAAAAGAGGCTCAAAATTGCCGGCTTCGTTGCTGCCCGCGCTTTCAAAACTTATGTCCTTGTTAAAACCAAGCTCCATTACGGAGTTAAAACAGAAGATCGCGTTCTTGACCGCAAGCATATCCCTGCCATGCGCCCTGTCCATAGCGAGCCTTGAACACAGCCTTTCAAGGTCGGGAGCTTTTCCCAATAGCTCGCGCAGAGAACCAAGACGCCCCTGATCACGATAAAGGTTTTCTACCATGTCAAGGCGCGCCTGTATTTTATTCAAATCACGAAGCGGGTGAAGGATACGCCGCTTTAACAGCCTGCGTCCCATAGCGCAGCGGGTCTCGTCCATAACTTCCAAAAGGGAAAAACGCACATCGCCGTCGCGCTGATTGCATAAAAGTTCAAGATTGCGCTGGCTTGATTCGTCTATTCCCAGGTATTCGCTGTCTTGATACACCTTTAATGTTCTTATATGGGGTAATAAACTCTTTGAAGTTGTATCAAGGTATTCAAGCAAAGTGCCGGCGGAAATTATTTGCGCGCTTTCGTTATCAAGGCCGAAACTTTTTAAGTTTGCGAGCCCGAACTGTTTTTCAAGACGCTTCTTCGCCTGAACAGGATCAAAAAGCCAGTCCGCCCAACGGTTAAGAAGGATGCCGTTCCTGTCATAAAAAGCCGCGGCGACATCTTTATCCTCTTCCAAAAGCGATTCCTGTATCAGTATCTCTTTAATCTGAAGGCGCTCAAGTTCCTGCCGTAAAATCTCGGATGAGTCCGCGGGAAAACTGCTTGCAAAAAACTCGCCTGTGGAAAGATCGATATACGAAAATGAAAAGACGTTTCCCGCGCCGGCGAGGCAGCAAATGTAATTGGAACTTCCTTTATCAAGAAAATCCTCTTCTACGGTAGTTCCCGGAGTGATAACCTCTACAACATCCCTATCAAGAACTTTCTGCCCTTTTCCCGGTTGGGTCATCTGTTCGCAAATCGCGATTTTTTTTCCTAATTTTAAAAGACGGGCGATGTATGTTCTCGCCGCGTGATACGGAACACCGCACATGGGAAGGCCGTTTCTGCTTGTAAGGGTAAGGTTTAAAAGAGCGGAAACTTCAATTGCGTCCTGAGCGAACATTTCATAAAAATCGCCTAGCCTGAAAAAAAGAATATTCCCTTTCTGCTCGCCCTTTATGCGCCTGTACTGTTCTAACATTGGGCTGGAACGGGATGTGTCCATCTATCTTTGTTTTTTTTGCAGGTTCGCTATTAATTTATCCGTAATATCAATTGTATTGCTGTACCAGATGATTCCGTTACTCTGTTTTAAGTCTAAAACCATAGTGTAGCCTTCGCTTTCGGCGATATAACGAATTTCATCATACACCTGATCCAAAAAAGAACCTGACTTCATCAGATTTTTTTTATCATTTTCAAGCTCCGCCGTCCTTGTTTGGTAAAATTCCTTTAAATATTCGGATCTTCTGTAAATCAGGTTTTCCAGCCTTAAAATTTCTGTCTGATCGTCGCGTAAGATAGCGTCGGCATGCCGTGACCTTAGTTCCTGTATTTCCTTGGTCATTTTGTCAATATCGCTCTGCACTTTGGCGCTTTTTTCCTCAAACTGCCTTACCGCCCGTGAGTCGCGGAAATAAGCAGTATATACCTTTGGCATATCCACTACGGCAAAACGCGTAATCTGTTGGGCGTATATAAAACAGGAAACGTTTAATAAAATAAAAATTAATACTCTTTTCTTCATAGCCACCTCTAATATGATAACACAAATGATATTACAAGATCGAGTCCCTTTCTGGGATTACCCGTCTCCCCGAAAAGTTCTCCCGGTTCCCAATTAAAGTCTCCGTCAATAAACCTGAAACGTTTTGCCAGAGCTATACGGAATGGGAATTGCGGAATGGTAAATCTTAAGCCCCCGCCAAAACTAAAGCGATAGTTATCAAGCGGAAAATTGGGACCCCCTTCAGGGTTAGCGGCAAAATAATACCCTTGCATGGTTTCAACGCCGGCTATGTCAAAGAAAAAATCCCACGCCAAAATTCCGTTTACAATCGGGAAACGCAATTCAAGCCAGTTATCCCAAAGCAATAGGCCTTTGTTGCGGAATTCGTTCTTCCATCCTCTTCCTACAAACATTCCGTCTACAGCAAGTTTATTTGTATCTTCCATCGGGATAGGAACGCTTGGATCCATATCCGTACGTCCGGGTTGTTTAAATATTGAAGACAATCCCGCCTGCGCCGCGAAAATAATCTTGAAATTCCATTTTTCGGTTACCGGAATATTCACCAAAGTATGGTAGTACTGTAATTTTAAATCGTTGCGTATATAATGCTCGCGTTCATTGTTTAATAAACCAAAAAATCCGGTACGGTTATAAAGGAAATAGCCTTTTGAAGGATCATAAAAAACATCGCGTTGATCCAGAGAAACGGAGACCCAGAAGGAATTCTTCGGTATCCATTTGTTATTCCCCGCTCTTAGAGCCGGATCAAACGGTCTGTAAAATTCATTGTCATATATATTTTTAACTATACCGAAACGTGTTCCCCCATTTAAGCCTAATATTCCCAAAAATGTATTCCAACGGTATCCTGTACTAAACCCTATAGAAAGATACCATTGCTTGAACTCCATAAGATAATCTTTTGGAGGCAATTTGTTATAATACTCATATTCCTCCCGGGAATTGAAACCGTCAGGATAGGCATGGTTTTCATCTCCGTTAAAAAACGGAGCATTATTATTCATGGCAGCGTAACGTTTTGAAAAATCAGCAGATATATCAACTCCGCCGGAAAGCGGCAGTCCAAAAATCCAGCGTTGCAGATAATTTAACGAAATACTGGTTGAGTCTACTATAGAAGTGTTTAGTTCGGCGCCGATTTGATTTCCCGTACCCATAAGGTTTCTGTCATTCCATTTTACCATTCCCGATATCGGGAAAGCTTCAGGATCCGAGCTTCCGGAAAAAGTTAAACCAAATTGAACGTCTGTTGTGGGCTGTTCTTCCACTGTAAAAACCAAAACCATAAGGTTTTCGGCGCTTCCCGGCTGCGTATCGGGCATAACATTAGAGAAAAATTGCAGGTTATACAAATTTCTCATCGCATCCATGACTTTTGTCTTGGAAAAAACATCTCCGGGCTCAAGGGGAATTTCGCGGAGTATTACATCCGTTTTTGTTTTCTCATTTCCGCTGATCAATATTTCTTCTATGTAGGCTCTGCCGCGTTCAACAATAAAAACCGTATACGAAACCGTATTTGTCTGTTCGTCTTTGTTCGTTATCTTTTCTATAGTGTTAAATATATAGCCGTTTTCATAGTAAAGATCGGAAACACGCTGTAAGTCCGTCATTACTCTTGTAAAATTTACTGTTTCGCCTTTTTTTGAATTAATCAATTTTTCAAGCTGTGCGGTTGAAAATATAACATTGCCTTCAAATGTTACTCCGCCAAAAGTAAATAAATTTCCTTCTTCTATAAAAAAAGTAAGGATCATTTGAGTCCCTTTTTCATCAGCTTCAAGAGTGCGCGTAACATCCTTGACGGCGGCATCTATGTAGCCTCGATCATGATAATATTTGTTAACCGCTTCTATATCCTCAAGAAGTTTCGCTTCCTGAAACGCGCCGTCTTTTAACAGCGTTTTCGCTTTTAATGAAAGCTGGCCTCTTAACGTTTTCTGGGAAAATTTTGTGTTCCCCTGAAATTCAATGCTTTTTATCGTTATCTTATTGCCTTCGTTGATAAGGAAAGTAACGGTTATGGAAGAATCCCCGTTTGGCGTCTCCGTTACGTTTACATTCGCGTTCGGAAAACCTTTTTCTATGTATTTATTTTTAATCGCTTCTATATCGGCTCTTATTTTTACCGGATTATGAAAATCGGACGCTTTGGTGCTTATTATATCAAAAAGCTCTTGACGCCTAAGACCCGAATTCCCGGAGAAAATTATTCTGCTGATAACCGGAAATTCCGTAACCGTAAACACTAATGTTACTTTATTACCGCCGCCCGTTTGCTGTGTTCCGACATCTATATTAATAAAATAATTAAGCGCGAATAATTTTGTTAAAATTTCGACATATAAATCTTCATTGTATAAACGTCCCTTATATGGAAAAACCAGAGTGTCAAGTTCCGTCTTTGAGGTGTTTTTAATCCCGGAAAAAATAATATCGTCGATTGGTTTTCCGGTAAACCAATCCTGCTGTGACTGCTCTTGCTGCGAAAAGCCGCAAATTGCTGTAATTAATAAAAGTAAAACAAAAAAAACCTTAATCCGCACAAAATCTCCTAGAATGACTTACTCCAAATAATAGAAATGGAATTATCGTTAATCCACCAGTTTTCCGGGCTATAAGGTAAAAAATCCCAACGGATATTAAACAACGGAGTGGTAAACTCTATGCCAATATCAGGTTCCAGTTTTAAGCCGCCCATAGAAGGGTTGTTTTCATCATAACGCATTTTAAGCATGCCTTGAATAAACATATCCTGACCGATGTATTTACCTATATAAACAGTTGTATTGTCAAAATAGTTACCTATACCTACATGGTTATTCCTGTCAACAGATGTTGTCTGCCCAAAAGCGTTTGAAACCACAACATTTTGAATGAACTTTGTTCTTACGCTGAACATATCTAAATTCAACAGATTCCTTACCTTTCGTTCAAACTGCCTCATACCGGTAATTTGCCCCAATTCGCTGTTCGCGAAAATTTGCGATATAATGTCCGTAGTAGAGCCTAAAAGAATGCGCCCCGCAGCGTCACTGTTGCCTTCATTTCCGTTCATCGCGTACATATTGTGACCTAAAAGCGAATAAATCTCAAGCTGTGTAAGCGAAGGACTTGCCTCAAAACGGGGAACAAAGCTAAAAAGAGGTTCATTGTCTATTATCATTGAAACAGTCACAGGACCTGAATCCGTTCTTTCCCGAATTTCCGCTCTAGCGCTTATACGCGGCGCAAATTGCTGATCATTCTCTTTGAAAGTCAGATTCCCCTGCCGTATGTAAAAACTGCGGTCAAAATAGTACAATTCGCCTGAACGAATCGTTATATTGCTGTTAATGGTATATTGTCCCGTCATTGAATCGGCAAAAACCGTAACCACGGTCCCTAACTCAGGATTTGCCCTTAATATGGGAGCGTTTGTATTCGGCCAGATAAATTCCACAACAGGTCCGGTTGTAATAGTAAAATTCATTACAGAGGGGTTTGTTTGAGGTTTTTCCGTATCATTACGGGCTTGCAGAATATCCTCAAGAACAATGCCCATCTCGGTATTGTTTGCGTAAAGATTGCCTGAGACATCCATCATTTTATTTTCATTTAATATATTTATATTTCCTGAAACATCACCTTTTGCAAGAAAACCTGTTGTTTTAAACATATACGGAATCGGCGTATTTCTCGGAACCGTAATTTCCAAACCCACATTTTCCGGAATCCATTTTTCAAAGCGAAGCCAGCCGCTTATTGTTCCTCTCCCTGTTCCGACCGTAGCCGGAACAGGACCGAAAACAAGTTCATTTCCTTCAAGAACGGCGTTAAAAGGAACAGGTTTTATATCCTCTCTTACAAAGTTAGGCACAAGAAAACGGAAGCTTGTCCCTCTCGCGGTACCATAAAATTCGGGATCAAAAAGCGGGCCGCGTATATCAACTTTTCCGGTAATATATCCCCCGGCTATCGAGAAATCAGGCGAATCTCCGGCTAATTCCCACGCCGCGGATAAATCCATGTAAAAATCGGAGCAGCGCGCGTTAATATTACCGTCTTTATAAACCCCTACAACGGTGCTTCGTATAGGCAGCGGATTTGAAAGGCTTGTAAAAAAATTGCCCTCTTTATCCATTTCAAACTTAATCATATTTTTCGGGCCGCCTGAAACGGAAACGGCTCCGTTGTTGTTCGCGAATATAAATGAAAACGGATCATATTCATTATATCCGAACTGTATATTATCCGCCTTAAAAGACCCTTTAATTGATTCAAGCGCCAGGCTTATTTCCAGCCATGAGTCAATATGTTGAAAATTAGCGTCCAGACTGAAATTGCTTTCCAGCCATTTGTTTGAAACAACGCCTTTAATATCACCGATTATTTTTGCGTAACTTTCAAGGCGGTTCAACTGTAATATAGGCATTACTACTTTTACATTTTTATATTCAAGGCCTATATCTTTGGCTGTAAACTCGTCATTTGTAAATAAAACTTCCCCCGAAGCGTTAATAGCGTTATCCCTGAAATAAAACGATTTTAGATCGCATTTGGCGTTGAAAGATTTTATTGACTGTCCTGTTACTTCCGCTTTTCCGGTTAAAAGGACAGGCCCGGTTATCTTGCTGCTTTTATCATTCCTTAAAAAACGATCAAGGCGTATATCGGAAGCGGAAACAAGGCCGTTAAAGTGATTTTTATCAAAAACGCCCTCCGCCGAATAATTTTCTCCTTTCTCCCGCCCGTCCGTTAAATTTACAAGAAAGTTAAGATACGAAAAATCCTTATCCCATGAAAAGTTTACGCTGCCGGCTAGTTCCCCGATATTGTCTTTTATCAGCAAGTTTCTGAAACTTGCCCCGTTATTATCAACAGCGCCGGAAACGCTTATATATTTAATTCCCTTAGACGCGTTATTATCGCTTGCGTTAAAATGCGCGACATCAACATACCAAAAATCACTTGAAGTATAACGCATTGTAAGATAAAAATTTAAATATACCGTCTTGCTGTTTACCAAAACAGGAAAATTTACGCCTTCCATGTATCCTGAAATACCGCCGGAATTTGACATGCTGCCATAAACATGAAAACCGTTAGGATCTCTTACAACCAGTGTGGTTTTATCAAGAATTTGACCTTCCACATTCCATGATAAGTCCTTATACTTCGCGTTTAATATAAAACCAATATCAGCGGGGTTAGAGTAATTATACTGAGCGCTTATAATCAAATCCATTCCGTTTTTTGAAATAACGCTCTCGCTTAAAGTAAACATACGGTCTGTTCCGGAAAAAGAAAACCTTCCCGTAACATCCTTAGAAGTAAAAACCATATTCGGAACATTGAATACAACTTTGTTAAAATCGGTAGTAAAAAAGATATCGGCCGATATTGATGAATCGTCAAGATAGCTTTTTCCGAAAGGCGGATTAATAACCGCTTTTGAGAACGGGCTCGCAATCTGAGTTAAATCAAAAACAGAAAATGAGGCTATAGTTGTTGAAATCTCAAGATGCCTGTCTTCCGGAGATTTTGATGAATAATTCAGAACAGCGAACATATCCGCTTTTTTTCCGTTTTCACCTGATAACGACACTACTATGCTTAAATCCCTGTTGGTAGGCAGAAGATAAATATTAAAATTATTAAGCGTTAACTGTCCTGACGTTATATTTTCGCTTGTTATCCGTATCTCGTTGTTTTGCGTGGAAACGGTAAAAAGAGCGTTTATAAATTCATCCGTACCAAGACTGAATTTATTTAAGTATATCGAGCCTGTCGATGTAAGAGGGCTAAACCCGATTCTGCCGGATATATCCAACTCACCGCTGAATAAATTATCCGTCTTTTTATCGTAAGGCACATAAACACAAAGTTTGTCAAACACGATATATTTATCATTACCGTGAGTTTTAACCTCAAAAGAATTATTTTTCTCGTCCGCTCCCTGAAAATCAGCGCTGTATCGCATTGTATTGCCTTCGGAAGAAAACGAGGCGGCGCCTGTTACAGGCATGAAAAAAACACGGTTAAGATCATTATTCTTGTTTGAAAATTTTACAAAATCCGCAAGATAAAAATTATTTAAATTTATTTCCGAAGCGACGCCGTCTGTGGAAGTATTATAATTTAAAAACCCGCTGTAAGGCATATTCTTGCCCGGCGTACTCAAAGTTAAAATTTCATTTTTAAATTCTAGCGCGAAATTTACCGGCCGTACGGTAAAATATTCTTTTGAAATTTTACTTTCGCCGGCAAACGGTCTGAAAAACGAGGTTTTTCTTTTTTCAATTTCCTGTTCGCTTCCGGCAATAGATGAGAATACAAGTTTAGCGCTGCCCTCGTCCAGATTAACCGAGCATACGCCGTTTGTATTAACATTACTTTTTACGCTGAAAGTCTTGTTAAAAAGGCCTGAATAGGAAAATTCCGCCTCAAGGTCTCCGTTAAACGAAAGTTGAACTCCGTCCCCCGTAACGTCAACATTCATATTTTGAATTTGATATTTTCTGGCGTCGTCGGTTATGCTGATAAAACAATTCCGTACGCGAAGATCCGTCTTTCCCGGAAAAAATTGCGCTATTTGCCTAAGCGCTTCCTGATTGGTTTTCTTTTCATCGTTCTTTAAGGATGAAAGGAATTCAAACGTATCCCTGTCTTTTTGTAAATCAAGCGTGATTGAGGGATGTTCTAACTGTACGCTGTGAAACGCGGCTTTATTGCCCTTTAATAATTCCAAAAGGGAAAATGAGATTCTGACCCTTGTAATCGAAAGAAACGATTTTTCGTTTTTAATCAATGATAAATTTCTTATGTCAAAAGAGCCGAAAAATGTCGGACGGATTGATGAATACCGTATTTCAATACCTGTAAGCGATTCTATTCTTTCGATGAAATTTGTGCGAATATGGTTCATCGCACCGATTAACGCGTAATGAACCGGACGCATGGCAAAGACCGAAATGGAGACTAAACCTATAAAAACGAGAATTTTAATATAAATTTTTCGGGTCTGCATCTTTACCAATAGTTTTTTTCCGCCTTTATTTACTTTCCATAATATTATAACACTTTTATCGCATAAAAGTATCGTATTTTACGCTTTTTCATTGTGTTTTTTAATGTTTTATGCTAAAGTTCTTAACGGAAAATGGAAGTTATACGGAATTTCGCTGTATTTGAAGGCGGCGACGGCAGCGGGACTACTACCCAACTGTCTTTATTGTCGGAACGCTTTAAAAAACCCGGCAGCCCATGTTTTTTTCCCACTTTTGAGCCGACAGACGGGCAAATCGGCAAAGTTATACGCTCCGCCCTGAAAAAAACGGCGCCTCTTGCCCCGCAAACCCTCGCTATGCTGTTCGCCGCCGACAGAAACGAGCATATTCACGGTCCCGACGGCATTTTAGAGCATATAAACAAAGGCGAATTGGTCGTCAGCGACAGATATGTCCTGTCTTCTCTGGTTTATCAGGGTATTGAATGCGGAGATGAACTGCCCGCAAGCCTAAATTCCCTCTTCCCTGCCCCGGAAACGCTGATTTATCTTGATTTGGACCCTGAAACCGCCCTTGAACGCATGAAAAACCGCCCGAATCTTGAAATCTACGAATACCGTGAATTTCAGGTTAAAGTACGCGAAAAGTACAAATCCCTTCTTGGAATGTACGCCGGACTCGGCGTAAGGGTGGAAACGGTAGACGCTTCAAAACCGGCGCAAGAAGTCGCCGATAAGGTATGGAGCATAATATCGCAAATGCCGATATTAAAGAATAGTGAAAACTCTAATTAAGACGGCTTTTTTTTTAATTTTTATCGCGGTTTCCCTGCCCGTAAACAGCTACTTTGTTACCTACAAAGAACAGTACTACAGGCTCTTTCATATTCATCACGTTCAATACCCCGATGATACCATGGAAAACATTTACTGGCTTGAGCAGGCCATGAAGGCGGATTTCGCTAACCCGCTCTACGCTCTTGCCCTTATAGAAAACGAAGTCCAGTGGGAAAAATACCGCTATCTTTTTAACATGCACATCAATATTAAACTTATTGAGCAGTACCTTTTTCTGGGCAACAAGTGGAACAAACGCAACGCCTATTTTTACAACGCTCCGTGGAGAGATCAAAACCTTGAAAGCCTTGAAACGGCGGAAACCTGTTACCGCACGGCGCTTTACTACTGGGACGAGGCGTTAAAGTGGTATGAGAAAGCCAACGAAAGGCGTTTCAGATGGATAAACCTGCAAAGAGTTCAATTCTGGGAAGACGAGGTTTTCAGAATAGAAGAAGGTTCTCTTGATTACGGAAAGACCATAAGACGCGAACTTGCTCTCCTGCAAAAAGTACGGGAAAAATTCCAGGCTATGGAAAAGTGGTATTAGCTAAAACAATTCGCCCTGTTCTGAAACCGATTGCTTCTTCGGCTCTGAATTCAACAGCGCCAAAAATTCATCTTCATTAATTATTTTTATTCCCAGTTCCCTCGCCTTCTTGTTCTTTGACGAGCCTGAAGACGGGTCATTGGTAACAAGGTAGGTAAGCCCCTTCACTACCGAGGATTTTGACTGCGCGCCGAGAGCTTTTATTTTCTCCTCCGCCTCTCCCCTTTTCATGGATTTTAATTCTCCCGTGAAACAAAAAGACATACCTCGCATGGGCTGGGATTCTTCCGAGGGCGGCGGCGCTATCGAGATAATTTTTGTTTTTAAGACTGCGTCCATTTCGGCGGCGCATTCTTTAAGACCCTCTGTAATTACAGAGGCGGTTATTTCCCCAAGACCGTAAACGGAGGCAAGGTCTGCCACGGACGCCGCGCGGAGTTTTTCCAATGTGTCAAAACCGGAGGCGGCTATTTTTTCCATTGTGGTCTCGGCGACTCCTTCCAAGTCGAAACCGGCTGTAAAAACAGCAAGGGAAAGTTCGCGTTTTGTCTGTATGTGGCGGATTACCTTCGCCGCTGAAAGCTCTCCCATTCTGTCGAATTCGGCAAGCTCCTCCGCCGTCAATGTGTATAATTCATGAATACGCGTTACCCTGTTTTTCTCGAATAATTGCCGAAGCAGTTTTTCTCCCAATTCCCGAATATCCAATACTGACACCCATTTTTCAAGTCTGTGCAAAAGACGCTTCGGGCAGGCGGGGTTCGGACAGTAAAGCCGCGTTCCCGCGTCAACAAGCTCTGTATTGCACACGCCGCAGATTTTGGGAAAAGTAATCTCCTGTGTTTTTTCTTTTGACGCAACAGGCGCAAGTCCTTCAATCTTCGGGATTATTTCCCCTCGTTTTACAACAGAAACGGTTGAGCCGATTTTTAAGCCCATAGAGCGGATCATATCGGGGTTGTTAAGGTTTGCCCTTTTTACAGTAGTTCCGGCAAGGCGTACAGGATCGACTACGCCGATTGGCGTGTATGTCGCCCCCGATTCGCTCCAAATAACTTCACGCAAAACACTGAACGCTGTTTCCAACTCGAACTTGAAGGCAATCTGTTTTTCGGGGCGCGCTTTGCGGAGATCGGACATATCTGTCTCTACGTCCTTTACCACAAGACCGTCTATATCAAAGGGAAGTTTTTCCCTTTCGGATGCGATTTTTTCACGGTAGGCGATTATTTCCCGCGACGTGGTAAATGACTTTGTTTCTGTGGTCTTAAAGCCTCGCTGTTCCAGCCATTTGAGTTTTTGCAATTCGTCCTTGAAAAACCGGTCGTCATCCGAAGCGGAAGCGTCATAAACAATGACTTCCAAGTCCTCGCAGCCTTCGCCGTCTTTTCGGCGCATAAGACCGTTGGCGGCGTTACGGCAATTCGCCTTTGTGGGGTATTTGCCGTTCCAGACATTATGGGTCATGATAACCTCGCCCCTAACGCCGCCTGTAAACGCAACGTCCATTTTTTGAACTACGCCGCCCATGCGCCGGGCATTGTCGGTAATATCATCGCCGATAATTCCGTCGCCCCTTGTAACCGCTCGCGCAAGTTTCCCATTTTCATACTGCAATTCAAGGCTCGCGCCGTCTAATTTATACTGAACTATAAACTTCTTTGTTAACCTATCATTTTTATTGGTTAACGAATCCTTATCTGGGTTCTCCATTCCCATTTTTATCGCCCATTCAATAAATTCCTGCGGGTCGGAAGCCTTTTCCTGACTTCCCATAGGAATCAAATGTTTAGCTTTAGGGAATCCGTCAACATCGGGACCTGTGCCTATTTTTTTTAATACAACGCTGTCGGGAGACAGGGATTTCAATTCGTCCCAAAGACGGTCAAATTCCCCGTCGGAGATTTCCGCTTCTCCATTGTAGTAGGAAGACTGATACCGCTGTATCAAGTCTTCCAGTTCGTTAATCCTGTCCTTCTTTGACGCCATGAGTCATTATACATTAATTTATAAAAATTTTTAAATACGAATCGTGCCATATAATTTATTACATTTTTTTATATTTTTAAAAAAAGAGACTGACGCAACTACACTGCGTGACGCAGTTGCCTGCGTCAGTCATCTTTATATTACTGATACTTTGTTCCTACTTTTTCGTCCATGTTTGTCCGCCGCTTGGTCTCGTGTACGTGCCTGCTCCTCCGGCACTGCACTTATCGCGAATGTCGCCTTGCAGGAGGAAAGCAGATTGATAGATGGTTGCAGGAATCTGGCCAGAGAAGG
>Ga0268262_10002927_pt1 | contig 19129 bp, 18 predicted proteins | sample TergutNc150P3_FD_190354 | JGI IMG/M metagenome (GOLD analysis project Ga0268262, IMG submission 190354) | Nasutitermes corniger P3 segment gut microbial community from laboratory colony in Florida, USA - Nc150 P3 (SPAdes) (version 2) | ecosystem: Host-associated > Arthropoda: Insects >...
TTTTAATGCCATTCTCTTCGCCCTCCTCTTTGGCTACAGCGATGGCATCTTTCAATTTGAACTTTGTGCTCAACATATTAACTACCTCCGATGAATGTTGTCTCAAATAATCACGTAATATCCCTTTATTTATGCAATAAACTACAGCTTTCTCTATAGCTTCCTTCAAGGGATTGCCACTGGACTGAAATTCCCTAACCTTTGCAATAAAGGCTGAATAACCTGCCAAGTTCTTGCTCCTCTGTTCCAGCTTTGGGTTATGACCCTTGTTTATATTCAGCACACGGACTGACAATTCCAACTCTGGAGCTTTCTTTATGCCGATTTGCTCGAATGCATCCGAAAGCTTTAATATCTTTTCCTTCGGGTATTTTTCCACGCCGTTGTATAGAACGATGAATTCGGGTCTTGGGATTTTGAGCAAATTCTGCTTGTAAATGCCTTTGGGGTCTATTATCTTTTCATACACTTTCGATATATATATAAGAAAACGCAACGGCATATTTTCGTTTATGCTAGATTGATGCTCTATGAGCACAACCAATTTGCCATCTATAGTGAAAGATATGTCATTCTGCCTGTTTGCGAACAGAACTCCTTCCAATGTGTTGATGTTTATTATATTGGGGTCTTTGTAGGAAGTTCCCTCTATTGCATTGTACAATTCCAGCAGACGTTTCTTGTCTTTGAACAAGGAAGTGAAAACCGAATCTTTGTATTTGCGCTTGGCTGGCATAAAGGCAATATAGAAAAAATCAATACCTCAGTTCAATCTCAACATTGCTCAAAGACTGCGATACATTTATTTTCAATTCTCTTAGGCTTTCCATACCAAGCGAGTATCCGTATATACGGATATGGTTTAGCCGTAGTTCATTTTTGCCAACGAGGTTTAGCAATTCTTTGGTCTGTTCTTTTCCCCAACCTTGGTTTATTATGTATAGCGAGCCGTCTATGTAATAGGCGCGGTAGCCTGCGAAATTTTTTGTTTCTGGTATTTGGCTGAATTCATAGCCGTCCGAGATCAGCCAAGTTTGCAAAATGGTTTCTTCGCCAAAGGCGTTTGCCATTTCGCCGAATAAATCGCCTTGTATTTCTTTTGACGGGTCGAATTTCTCTATTTTGTCTATTGTTTGGGCTGGGGGTGCTTGGCAGCGATAGTGCTTAAATCCTGCACCCGCCCGCTTTACCCTTTCCCTAGCAATTTCATCTATGCTGTTATATCCAGCATTTCTAGCTTCGCTGCCTTCTTTTGTCGGCTCATCCAACTGAACCATTATGAATTTTCTATTCCCACCGTCTTCGGAATTCAACTGCGTTACTGCGTGAGCGGTTGTTCCACTGCCAGCAAAAAAGTCGATGATATAGCCTTCATCCTTTGGATTACTGAAATGAAACAATAGTTTCCTCATTAACTCCAATGGTTTTACAGTTTCAAATCCATGATCTTTAACTAATTCTGATAATTGCGTTTTCCCAGCTTCACTTGTTCCACAAGTTTCTGAAAAATCATTCCACAAAGGAAAGAAACGCTCATTGAATTCATCTTCTTTGTATATTTTTCGAATAGGCTTTCCATTTTTTAATTCAACGTCATAATTTTTTTCTAATTGCCTCGCAGTATCTTCTCCAATAGTCCAACGGTAACCATCTTTTGGTAAAGTTTCTAATATTGTAAAAACCATTTTTTCCGATCGTTTTATACCGATATTTTTTCTTTGTTGTATTTCTTCTAATCTATATTCTCCTCTAGCATTAGAAAAAGGATATTCTTTCTCCCCTTTACTATATAAATTCAATGGAGCATGGTCTTGCATTGGCTCTTTCCCATAAACTAAAATATATTCTATACAATCCTGAATTTTATATTTTGCATCTCCTGCATTCATTGCCTTATTTGTTGCATCCCAAGTTATAGTAGCCCAGAAATTACTCTCACCAAAAATTTCATCCATAAGTAACTTTAAATTTGCTTGCTCATTGTCATCTATAGAAACAAGTATAATACCGTCTTCACTAAGCAATTTTTGAGCTATTTTAAGGCGTGGATACATAAACGAGAGCCACGCGGAATGCGAGCTTTTGCCTTGCAAACTCTTTAAACGAGAAACTTCCTCATCAGTATAGTTAAGGGCATTTCGCAACTGTTCATCATTGAACTCAAATTTGTCATTGTACACAAACTCCTTGCCAGTGTTGTACGGAGGGTCTATGTATATCATTTTTATTTCACCTTGATAAGCGTTCTGCAAATGCTTCAACGCATCCAAATTATCGCCAGTTATAAACACGTTTTCGCTGTCTTTGTTTTCTGGCTTGCTGTTGTGTTCTGTATCTGGTTTCAGTACAGTTTCCGTAGCCAACCCGTATTTGAGTTTTGCATAATCTTTGCCAACGAAATTTAAGGAGTAGCCGGTTTTTGCCTCGTTTATGTTGTTTTGCACAAGCTCTGCGAGAAATTTATTGTAGTCTAGGGCGGATTTGAGCATAATCTATCTTCTAAAATCTTTTTGTTGGTAAATGTTTTCCAATATATCCAATATAAATTCTTTTCGCATTTGCATTAGGATAAAAGTGAATACGGATGCCATTACTCAGTTTTATATGATTTTCAAAAAATTCTTTTTCTCCATTAGGCAAATAAAACTCTCTTTTGCTTCGCATTTCAGGATTATTATTAACTGTTTCAGACTCTCCGCTGACATTTAATCCCAAATCACGCAAATTTTTGTTAGAATAATTTTTAAAACACCCTTCATCCCATTTATTGCAAAATTCATCTAAAAGGAATAAAGAATTTTTAACCTGTTTTAACTCAGTTTCCCCTATACTCCAATTTTTTAATTGAAATTGCGTATCACCACAAAAACCTAAATTCGGAAACAATTCATCCCTATGCTTCCACAATTCTTGCCCAGAAACAATAGATTTATATTGTGAATTTCTTAAACTATCCTCATCAATTTTAGAATTAAAATAATTAGTTATTTCTTCTATGCTCTCATTTTGTCCGCTTTCATCTAGTTTAATAACATTGACTATCACAGGATTTTTATTCCAAGGTTCCTTTGTTGGATAGCTCGCTATTGGATAATTATACCATACCGCTGCTCGCAAAACTGATAACTCATCTGTGCAATTCGGTAATTTGACCTCAAATAATTGCAAGTCAGATGCTATATCATCATTTGAAAATAGCGGAGATTTTGTTTTTAATGACAGAAAGGCTTGAATTTGTGTTTTTAAAAGAGCTTCTTTTTTATTTTCATTATACCAATCTTGCCAAAAATAATTCGGAGCAAGCTCTATGCGGAACCAACTTTTATCCAAAGTTTCTTCAAATAGAATCGTTTGAAAACCATATTTTTTCAACTTCAAACAAACTTTCAAGAATTCCGATACAGAAACCTTCGCCATATCAATGGAGTTATATGGCAAACTATGATGGTTGAAAATCAAATATTCGTTCAAAGCAACTGCTCCAAATTTTTTTCCCATTCATCAAAAAAGCCTACTGGCCATTGGTCTAAATTCCCATTCTTATCCAATTTTGGATTAAGCACAGAAGACGAATGTTCTGGAGAAAATTCTTGTCTATGCAAAAAGAATATTTTCACTTTTTCGGGTGGAATAATAGTGTTTTTCACAGCAACTCTAATTCCATTTAAAAAATGGTCGGAATGAGTTTCTATTAACAATTGAACACCATTGTTTGCAGCCAAAGCACATAAATTACCCAAAGCCGATTGCCCAGCAGGATGCAAATGCGATTCTGGGTTTTCTATAATCACCAAATCTTCTGGTTTTGCCCTAAGCAAAGAAACTACTACAGGCAAGGAATAAGTTAAACCAAAACCGACATTTTGAGGCTTAAATTCACTAGTTACATCGTTGCCTTGTACAAAATTATATGCCAATGTTGCAATATTTGATTGTGGAAAAACTTTTGCATTTATTCTCACTCCTGGAGATATTTCTCCCATCCAAGCGTTTATATTTGCAAGAAAAGTATTAGCTTCCGCTTTTTTGTGAACCAATTCCAACATTGGAATATTTTTCAAACTGTTTTCAGCTATAAAGTGTATAGTGTATTCTCCACGAATACCTATTGAATTTAAGTCATTTATATGATAATCCGACATAACATAACTGTTTTGAGGAGCAATCCTTTCTGCCGCTAAATACTGAAAATTTTTATTGAAAAGGCTTATTCTCTCTATATGGTTTGAAACTGGCATTTTTGATATGGGTAATAAGTTTGAACTTTGCTTGAACTCAAATGAAAATTCAAATGGTATTGAATTTTCTCCCCACTTAAATAAGAATTCTATATTTGGAATTTCGGCTTGCATAGACCAAACATCGCTACCAACACCTAAATCTATATAATCACCCTGCAACAATAAACCGAGATTTCTTGTTTGGTTCTGATTGAACAAAGTATTTCGTTCATAAGACTGACGAAGCAATAGCAAAGTCTGTATAAGAGAAGATTTTCCCATTCCATTTAAACCTGAAAAAACATTCAGATTTGACAATGGAAAATCTGAATCCATAAGAGTTTTAAATCGCCTTATTCCAGCAAATTCAAGCATTTAGAGTATCTCCTTAATCAAATTGTCTATTCGTTCATAACGAATTCTAAAATGCTCTTTTTTCTGAGTGCTCACAGAAATAGAATCTGAAAATTCATTATCTTTTGCAATCAAATCTTCTAGTTTTATTATTACAATTTCTTTTTTATCAACAAGAATTTTATTCTCGTTATCTGTAAGTCTGGATATTAGTACCATCCATACTTCAAAAAGAGATGAATTTTTCTTTGAAGATTTTTTTTCAAATGCAGATTCTCCAAAAATACTGTAACAAAAATTTATTGCTCTTATAAAAATATTTTCTATTTCTTTTAATTCTTCGTTTTTTTTCCTTTTTAATTCTTCCATAGCTTTATTCAAAAATAAATTAATATTCGGAACGCTATTTTTGTAATCAAGCATATTGAAAGCAATGAATCTTAGTACTAATTCCTGTATTTTCATTCTTTTATACAAATTTTCATTAAATATTTTTTTCATACATTCATATTCTGATAATTTTTCTAAAAATTCTCGTTCTCTTTTTTTTGCCATAGCATTTCTAATTTCCTGATTATTGAGAACTAACCCACCTGTATTTATACGCTTAAAAACATTATACTTTACATCTGTGGGGGTTCCTGGTTGAATTAAAAACAGAGTAACTGAGCATTCATCTATACGCCTTTTATAAAAACGTGGCAACTCTGAATATTTTTTTTCAAAAACCTCTTTTTCATTTCCAAGATATTCAAGATTTTTAAGTTCTAAATCATCATCTATAACAAATTTTTTAATAGTGGATAGCCTTTGCAAGCCATCTACAACTTGCCAACATTCTTCATTAGTAGCATCAAAATAAAATGCTGGCAAAGGAAATCTAATTAAAATGGATTCTATCAAGAGCGATTTTTTTGCATCGGACCACAAATCTGCATACCGTTGAAAATCTGGATTTAAATCAATCTCATTATTTTTTATGCGATTTATTAAATTCTGCATTGTATCTTGCTTTGGGAATATTTGAATTTTTCTTGTATCAAACGGCTGTACCACTCCTTGCGGTAATGGCTCGTCATTTCCTTCTTCTTCCTCTATTTCTTTTTCTTCTTTCATAGGTGGGATATAATATACAAAAACTCCCTTAAAACCTAACCCGCTTGCTCACCAAACAAAATCAAACGCTGAGGGCTTTTTTCAACGGCAAAAAGTCCTTTCCAGCCTGCATTATACAATCCAAGAGACAAGCCGCCACAACCGGCAAATATATCAATATACGTATGTGACAACGCCATAGTTCAAAAATCCTAATGTTTATACCCTGTGCTCACAGGCCTGTATGTGGGAATATAGAAATTTCTAATCCTAAGTTCCTCACACTCAGAAGCTAAAAACCTAAAACCCATCGCCTCAACCTTTAGATGAATTATTCCACTGTATTCCTACAAAATCTCTTGGCGAATACGATAAACTTCCTCTATGGTATCTTCGTAACGATTATCCATTTCTACCTACATCCAAACCTCAAGAGTCCTCCCCTCACGCTTCTTCGCCTCTTTCACCAACACCTTCTGATTTTTCCGCTTTAAAATATCATTGATTTCCAAAAAATCTGTTATTTTGTTTTCAAAACAGAATTTCAGAATCAAGTCTCTTTTTATGCAATCTCCAAAAGCATAGCCAGCATAACCTAGCAAAGTTTTTGCTTCTTCAACGGTGGCTTCAAGCGCAAAAGCAAATTTAAATACTAATAGCCTTTGAAAGCATTGCTCATACCTCATTATGAATGCACACAGATGAAATTTAGAAAATACCAGACTTTAAATTTTATATCTTTCCCCAAACCATGAAACCGCCTTCCCCAAAATCGCTCGCAGACTTACTTCGCAATTATATCTTGCGAACAGGCAAAGACTGGCAGCAAGCTGCCGAAATCTACGATAAGCGTGTTTCTTTGAGAGAAGATTTTAAACCGGATATTCTAATAGGGAATTCCACTCAGCACAAAAGAATTTTAGACCTTTATCTGCATTGGCGGCAAGTTGCAGGGCTTGGGCCAGAACGTGATATGCTTGCGGGCAAGGAAGAGAGCGACAGGGAAACTCCCTTGTGCAAACCCAAACCTCACTCCGTTTTAGTTCACAATTTGCGCTCTGCTTACAATGTAGGTTCAATTTTTCGCACAGCGGATTGCTTTGGTTTTTCTGAAATAAATTTATCTGGCTACACGCCTGGCATAGAGCATCCAGCCTTAAAAAGCGCAGCCAGAGGGTGCGAAACTTGGTTAAAGAGTAATAGGTGGGAAAGCCCGCTGGACTGCATAAATTTTCACAAAGAGCAGAATTATTCCATAATAGCTTTGGAAACAGGTGGGGAAAGCATAAATAATTTCAAATTTCCTCAAAAATTTTTGCTTGTGGTTGGAAACGAGGAACTCGGCATAGCAAAAGAACTCCTCGCTTTGTGCGAGCATAAAATATCCATTCAAATGAAAGGGCGAAAGGCAAGCCTCAACGTGTCTTGTGCTTTTGCAGTTGCTGCATCTTTTTCTACATTCTAAAAATTTACTACTTTCCTTAAATGAAAATTCTTTTGATAGGCAGCGGCGGAAGGGAACACGCTATTGCACTTAGTTTAAAAAAATCTCCGCTTTGCACAGAACTTATTTGCGCACCGGGGAATCCGGGCATGGCAAATCTTGGAAAATGCGTGCCCGTTGATGTTGCAAACCCAAAAGCCATAGCAGAAATAGCAAAAAACGAAAAAGCGGACTTCACCGTTATAGGCCCAGAAATTCCGCTTGTGGCAGGCGTGGTTGATGAATTTAAAAAACAGGGAATGCAAATTTTTGGCCCAACCGCCGCCGCCGCCAAGCTTGAAGGCAGCAAGGCTTTTAGCAAAGAATTTATGAAGCGGCATAAAATTCCAACAGCCGCTTACGAAACTTTTACGGATTTGCAAAAAGCAAAAAATTATCTCAAAGAACATCGAGCCCCCATTGTTGTGAAAGCATCGGGTTTGGCGGCTGGCAAAGGGGCTATTGTTTGCGCAAGCGATGAAGAGGCTTTGAATGCGGTTGAAGAAATGCTAGGTGAAAAGGCGGTATTTGGGGAATCTGGAAAAACCGTTGTTATAGAAGAATTTATGGAAGGCGAAGAAGCATCTATTTTTGCAGTATGCGATGGCATGGATTATATTTTGCTCGCATCTGCCCAAGACCACAAGAGAATTTTTGACGATGACAAAGGCCCAAACACAGGTGGAATGGGTGCCTACTCCCCTGCTCCACTTGTGAACAAAGAAATGCTTTCCAAAATAAAAAAAGAAATTGCCCTTCCGACATTGCAAGGAATGGCAAAAGAGGGAAATCCGTACACAGGCGTTTTGTTCATAGGCATAATGGCAACAAAACAGGGACCAAAAGTAGTGGAATACAACTGCAGACTAGGCGACCCCGAAACCCAAGCGGTTTTAGCGGTGTACAAAGGTGATTTATTGGATTTATTCCTCAAAGCCGCAACTGGAAAACTAAAAGAAATCGCGGAAACAGAACCACAGGGCTACGCCGCCGTTGTTGTTATAGCAAGCAAAGGCTACCCAGGCAAATACGAAAGCGGTAAGGCTATAAGCGGAGTGAGCGAAGCGGAAAAAAAAGGTGCTGTGGTTTTACACGCTGGAACAAAACTTCAAAACGGCGAGTTGCAAACAGCGGGCGGCAGAGTTTTTGGAGTGGTGGGAAAAAGCGACACCTTAAAATCCGCCCTTGATATTGCGTATTCCAGCGTGAATGAGATAAAATTTGATGGCGTTTATTTTAGGAAGGATATTGGGAAGAAGGGGTTATTGCAAAAAATTTGAAAGCATCTTTTTCCCCAGCGGTGTCATTATGCTCTCAGGATGAAATTGAATCCCCTCCACATCAAGCGTTTTATGTCTAACTCCCATTATCTCGCCGTCTTCTGAAGTCGCGGTTATTTCCAAACAATCTGGCAAACTTTCCTTTTCAATAACAAGGCTGTGGTAGCGCATTCCGTCAAAGGGTTCCTCAATGCCTGCAAACACACCTTTGCCGTTTGCTGTTATTTTTGAAATTTTGCCGTGCATAAGCCTTTTCGCACCTATAATTTTTCCACCATAAAAATGCCCTATGGCTTGATGCCCAAGACATACGCCAAAAATAGGAATTTTGCCAGCAAAATAACCAATTGATGCAACTGTTATCCCGGCATCTTCGGGACGGCCTGGGCCAGGCGAAAGCAAAAGTTTTTCGGGTTTTAATTCCGCAGCTTCTTCTATTGTTATCTTATCATTTCTAACAACCTTTACATCTGCACCAAGTTCCAAAAGGTATTGGTAAATGTTATAGGTAAAACTATCATAATTGTCTATAAGGAGTATCATAACATCTCCAAAGCTTTGGCAACTGATTTCGCTTTATTTATAGTTTCTTGCCTTTCCGTTTCGGGATTGCTATCTGCAACAATGCCCGCCCCCGCTTGCAAAGTCAATTTGCCGTTTTGCACCACTGCTGTGCGAATGCAAATCGCAAAATCCATTCTTCCGTCAAAAGACATATAGCCAACCGCGCCACCATAATTGCCCCTTGCCCTTGTTTCGCACTCTGCGATTATCTCCATAGCCCTAACCTTGGGAGCACCGGAGAGCGTGCCCGCTGGGAATGCGGCTTTCAAAACATCAAAAATATCGTAGGAATTATCAAGTTCCGCTTTTATGTTAGACACAATGTGCATAACGTGGGAATATCTCTCTATAATCATAAAATCGTTTACCTTAACCGTTCCCGCTTTTGCAATTCTGCCAAGCTCATTGCGCCCCAAATCCACAAGCATAACGTGTTCGGCAACTTCTTTTTCGTCTTTCTTAAGTTCTTCGGCAAGGCGTGAATCCTCTTCTGCGGTTTTTCCCCTTGGTCTGGTGCCTGCAATGGGGCGTAGCGTTGCAATGCCGTTTTCTACCCTAATCATTGTTTCTGGGCTGGAGCCGACAAGGGTTATGCCGCCGAGTTTCATAAAGTAAAGATAGGGTGAGGGATTTATAAATCTCTGCGCTCTGTATAGCCCAAGCAAATCCGAGGGTGCATCGCAAACAAAAGCCTGAGAGGGAACGCACTGAATAATATCGCCTGCAACAATATGTTTCTTTATTTTTTCCACCATAGCTCTAAAATCTTCTGGCTGCATTAGAGGCTGCGGAATGAATGTGGATTTTTTTTGGTTTATTATTTGAGGGTTGGGGTTTGAGAGTTTTTTCAATGTGGTGTTTAATCTTTCTTTTGCATTTTGGAAATCGTCTTCTGAAAAAGCGAAAGACATTAAATCTAGGGTATGGTGAACATTGTCAAAAGCTAAAAGTATTTCGGGCAAAATAAAATGGGCTAGCGGTTGTTCGGGTGGTAATTTGCTTTTTACCCTTGGCTCAAAAAAAGATACCATTTCGTAGGCAAAATAACCCACAAAACCGCCTTTGAATTTGGGCAAGTCGGCAAGTTCTGCATGGCAATACTCACTTGCTATTTTTCGCAAAATATCTAAAGGTTCGCCATTGTGCAGAATTTCCTCTGTTTTTCCCTTTTTATTCACCTTTACAATAGAGCTAAAAACTTGAATTTCCAAGTGTGGGGAAAATCCTAAAAAACTATGCCTGCCCCAATGCTCGCCGCCTTCAACGGATTCAAATAAAAAAAGCGAATCTTCGTCCATAAATTTGGAAAGAACGCTAACTGGGGTCTCGGTATCTGCTAAAATTCGCACGCCAACGGGAATAATAAGGCTGGTTCCGCTTGGTTTTTGAGCTAGCATTTCTTTATATTCTTGGTCGCTTGGGTATTCCCTTATCTGCATGGGATATAAGGTAGAAAATATTTTTTAAATTTAAGTAACACTTTTATTCAACTATGGTGTTTAAATAGCATGAACCAAAATCTTAATGCGGAGCAGCTTTACACTCGCTATGCGCCAATGGTGCTCAGGCGGTGCAATAAGCTGCTCGGCGATGAAAACGCTGCGGCAGATATTGCCCAAGAGGTTTTTATTAAGGTTTGGGAAAAGCGAAACTCCCTCAATACCGAATTCCCGTCTAGCCTGCTGTGGCGAATGGCAACAAATATGTGCCTCAACCACATAAGGAACAAAAAGCGCAGAGGCGAAAATATAAGCGCAAATGATATGCTTGTGCATATAGCCTGCGCCGAAGATGTGGAAAACGAAAGAGGAAACAGAGATATTTTGAACCGTCTCTTCAAAAAGCACCCTGATAGCAGCAGAACCATAGCGGTTTTGCACTATATAGACAATATGACTTTGGAAGAGGTTGCCGCAGAGGTTAAAATGTCTGTTCCGGGAGTTCGCAAAAGACTTCGCTCTTTAAAAACCACCCTAATTGAATTGGAGGCTCCATGACTGTGCCAGACTGGAAAATTGAACGCTACCTGCTTGGGGAACTGCCCGAAAGCGAAATGCAGGCTTTGAAAAATTTGGAAAACGAAGAACTTCGTTTGCAAATTGAGCAACTGAAAAACAGCAATAAAGAATTGCTCGCAAAATATCCCTATAAACGCAAATTCACCGTGCTTTCCAATGTGCCTTTGCGGTTAGCGGCTATATTTTTGCTATGCGCCAGCGCATTTATTGCCATACTCTCTGGCGAAGATACATACGAAGATGGCACAAGGGTAAAGGGCTTAAAAACGGGCTTGGAAATTTGGCGCAAAACAGCTGAACAAACCGAGCAATTAGCGGATAACAGCGAAGCAAAGGCAGGCGATTTGCTGCAAATTCGCTATATTGCCATAGAACCTTATGGAGCTTTGCTCAGTTTAGATGGCAATGGAGTTTTAACCATACATCTCGCTGGCAAAAATGGCAAAGCAGCGAACCTTGAAGCCGGAAAAATTATCTCTTTGAAAAATGCCTACGAACTGGATAATGCTCCAAAATTTGAAACTTTTTATTTAATAACCGCTAACAAGGAATTTGAACTTGCGCCGATTGTGGAAAAACTTTTGCAAGGCAAAACGCCAAGTGATTTGCAGGTTAAGCAAGTTAAGCTAAGAAAGAGATAATTCCCCAGCCGCCTTCCTTAACCTATCATTAATAGCCACCCCGATGCCAATAGGCGGCAACAACATCGCATAAATTTTATTCAAACCGCAAGAATCCAATTCGTGCAGCATTCCATATAAATTTGCAGCAGCTTCTGTTAAATTTTCCTTTGCAGACAAATTCAAGGTTTTTGCAAAATGCGTGGCATTTTCCGGCAACTTTCCAAAAACGAGCAACCCACAATTAGGCGGTACCTCGCTAGGCAGCTCCAAACACAATAGGGTATTAGGGCTATAATGTTTTTCGAGCATACCAGGGGAAAGAATGGCATCTGATTTAGGGTTTAAAATTTCACCCAAACACTCCCCTATCATCTCCTTTGTAACTGCCCCCGGTCTGTAAATCACAGGCATATCATTTTCAAAACCTACAACGGTGCTTTCAACACCTATTTCGCAAACTCCCCCATCCACTATGCCATCTATTTTTCCGCCCAACTGCTCCAGAACATGTTCTGCGCTTGTTGGGCTTAGATGTTGAAACTTATTTGCGCTTGGAGCGGCAAGCGGAAAGCCGGCAAGTTTTATTATATCTCTTGAAATTTGTTTTTTGGGCATTCTAACAGCAACCGTTGAAAGCCCTCCGGTGGTTAAATTAGGGACTTTTTCTTTTTTTGGCAGCACCAGAGTTAAGGGGCCAGGCCAAAATTTTTCTGCTAACAATTTTGCATTTTTTGGAATTTCTGCAACTAGGTTTTCAAGTTCTTCCATTTCTGCTATGTGAGCAATTAAAGGGTCAAAAAAAGGCCTCTCCTTTACCGCAAAAATTTTAGCTATGGCAGTTTCGTTAAAAGCATTGCCTGCAAGCCCGTAAACAGTTTCTGTTGGAATGGCTACTATTCCACCTTGCTTTAGAAGCTTTGCCGCTTCGTCTATTGAAATGTACATTTTGCTAAATACAAAATATAAAAACGGCAGGTTAAATACAAAAACGGCAGGCCTTTAGGCTCTGCCGCTTCAAAACTGCTAAAGAAATTATTTCTTTTTGCCGCCTTTTTTAGCTGCCACGCTCAGTTTTAGCGGAGTACCAACTTTAAAAGCTACGGTTTTAGAAGCTTTGATTCTGATTTTTTCGCCGGTTTTGACATTGCGGCCATCGCGGGCCGGACGATCTTTGACTCTAAAAGTGCCAAAGCCTATCAACTGAACTTCACCGTCTTTTTGCAAACCGGCTTCAATTCCTTCTAAAATAGCATTAACAGCGCGCTCTGCGGCTGCTTTGCTTTCTAGACCTGCGAGTTCTTTAACCTTTTCAACCAGGTCGGTTTTTTTCATAATAAATCTCCTTTGAGAATTTGTAGAATTATAATACAAATTTAACTTTTTTTTTCAAAAAAAGCAAGGGGTAAAGCAAAAAAAATTTATATTACTTCCGTATGTTCTCGCCTTCCATTGGAAAACGCACTGCGCTTTTAAACTCGGATATTGTTATTGCCATCAGCAAAGGCTCTGCGCTATTCCCATTGAAAGATATTGAAAAATATAAAGATACAACCGTTTTAGATATTGGAATTTACAATGGGAAACGCCTTGTTTGCCTGAATTTGCCGGACTTGGAGGGCGGAATTGCCTTGCGAACTTTTTTTGCGGAAGCAGAGCCAGAAGCTGCGCATATAGCCTCTATGGCCGCTCATTTAAGCTGGTGGAGAACCCTTTATAGGCACTGCCCAAGTTGCGGAAAGCCGCTAAAAGAGCATAGTTCTGAACCTTGCATGACCTGCGAGGCTTGCGGAGAGAATTTTTATCCGGTTATCTCCCCTGCCATTATAGTTTTGATTACCAAAGGAGATAAAATTTTGCTGGCGCATAATGCAAAATTCCCACCCAAACGATACAGTTTGCTGGCAGGATTTGTGGAGCCAGGAGAGAGTTTAGAAGCAGCCGTTCACCGCGAGGTTATGGAAGAAACAGGCATTCGCATTAAAAACTTGCGCTATTTGGAAAGCCAGCCCTGGCCCTTTCCTAACTCTCTAATGGCGGCATTTGCCGCAGAATGGGAAAGCGAGGAACTAAAGCCAGACGGGGTTGAAATTGAGCAAGCCGCCTGGTATGCTGCCAATGATGAATTGCCAGATTTGCCTCCCAAAGGAACAATTGCGCGAAGGGTTATAGATAAGTGGATAAAGGAAAGGCATACAGCAATTTTTGCGGAGTAGCGCAATAAAGCGTGTTGCCCTGAATGCTAATTGAAGCACCGCTGCCAAAAATAAGGTACCTTTTTACAACCTTCCCAGAATTTATATCTATTGCCGCAACGGAGCCATCTTGGTCCAGCCAAATATGCGAACCGTGAAAAACCGGCTGGTAAGATGAACCTTTGCTATTAAATGTCCAAACAAGATTGCCGCTTGGAATTTCATATAATGAGAAGGTTTGATTCACCCCACCTGCAAGCGCATAAATTTTTCCATTGTTTTCAAGCAATTCAAAAGAAACTATTTGGGAGCGAGCAGAAAAAGCACCTTGCTGCTTAAAACCTTCCTTTTCAGAAAAAACATAAACATTTCCATCTTCTGAAGCTATGGCAAATATACCGTTTTTATGCTTGAAATAAGAGGCTGCGCCAATGCCCAAATTAATATCCTGAACAGCCCGCGTTCTAGATAGCAAAGAAATTTTTCCTTGCGATAGCGAATAAATTCCATTCTCGCCCGCAGATAAAAGCACCGGAACAGAGCTCACCCTGCGAGACCATTCAAGGCGCATTTTTGGTATGAAATATTTTAGCACAAAGCCATTCCAAAACCCTATGTAAATGGAATCTTTGCTGCGCAAAAAAGAAAATGGCTTGCCATAAGTTTCAATAGAAACGCTTTTTTGTTCTCTGAGTGAAAATTGAGATAAGCCATCCCCTGAACTAAGTATAAGCCAAGGAGGTTCCTTGTCTCTCACGGTGTATTCTCTATCTCTTGGAAGCAAAATTTCTCCACCAGAATTTCCAGTTTCCAAAGAAAATTTCAATAGGCTTTGAGAGCCCTCGTCAGAAACAAAAAGCCAATTTGCATCGCTGAACATTTGAGGATAGAGCATTTTTGAGGAAAGCGGCAAATATCTCACCCATTTCGCACCTATTTTTTCCGCATATTTGGAAAAAACAAAAAGGGAAAAATCTTGCATTCTTGCGCCGTAAATAACCGCCCGCCTCCATGCACTATCGCTGTTTTCCTGTTCTGCAATGCTATACCAGGCAAAGGCGTTTCCGCTCTCCAAAGCGAGCAGGGAATCTATATTTTCACTGGCAGAAAATGTAAATTTTTGATAATGCCTTGTATTTAAAATTTCTGATTTTCCATTTTGCAAATTGAAAATCACCGAATCCGATTTAACAATCGGAAGCCCAGCAATTTCACCGTCTATCTGGTAATTCCATAAATTATTCAAAAGCGTATCGAACACCGATATTCCACCGTTTTTTTGATATGTACCTATAAGGCCTGTTCCGGGCCTGAAAAAATTCTCTCCATCGCTTTTCGAAACAGAAATTAAATACCCTGAATTTTTATTCAGCAAACTAATTTTTCCGCTTATGTCCAAAATATAAATTTTATCTCCCACACTTTCAATATCTTGTACTTCAAGTGCAGGTTTTCGCCAAGCATAATTTTTCAAATCCTCGCCAAGCCTGTGAAAATAAAGCCAATTCTTGCAATAAAGAAAAAGTCCGTCAAAAACCAAAAACACTTTTGCAGGTACATCTGCATACGGAATACTCCCTATTTCCAAGCCATTTTGCCTAGAAATCAAATGCAGGGAATTTTTATTTGGGCAATTATACACCACTATGCGGCTGGCAAGCAATTCACCTTCCACAAAGCAATTGGAAACCTGATCAGATATTATCTCTGGGTAAGTAATGCTTTTTTGCTCATAAAAAACTTTTTCTCCAGAAATTTTTACTTTCTCATTTGTTGTCGAAAAAAGTTTTTCCTTGCCTGCGGCCATATACGCAAGTGAAATATTTTCCGAATTATTTTTCAAAAAACCATAATGCTTCACAACACCCTGAGTATCTCGCCTAGCTTCTGCGATTTTTGCCAAATACAAATGAGCGCTCAATTTTTCCCTAATTGCAGCACCTGGATAATTCAAGGCAAAATCGAGCAATTCCTTAGCTTTTGCCGTATCTTTGTCAATGCTCAAAATATAAGCTGCTTCCTGAATTTTGTTGTTAGCCAGGCTTGCAAAACAAGAAATTGAAAATAATAAACCAACAAATACAAAGGCGCTACGCATCCAATTTATACCCCATTCCCCTTATAGACAATATGAGTTTTGGATTTTCCTGGTCATCTTCTATTTTTTGTCTGAGCTTCACTATGTAGTTATCTATGGTTCTTGAGCTTGAGCTGGAATCTATAAGCTGCACAAACTCATCTCTTAATATAACTTCGCCGCGCCTTTTGCAAAATAAATTGAGAATTTGAAATTCTCTAACATTCAAATCCAAGGGCTTTCCATTTTTTGAAGCCTCGTACTTTTTAAAGTCCAGTTTAATGCCGCAAAATTCGGCGGTTTCGCTAGCAAAAGTGGGAACTTCCATTTGAACGGCAATTTTTCTAAAAAAGGCATTAACTCTGGCAAGCAATTCCAAAGTGGAAAAAGGCTTTGTAACATAATCGTCTGCGCCTATGTTCAAGCCCATGACTTTTGAGGATTCCTCGCCTTTTGCAGTTAGCATTATTATCACCAAGCCAGGATATTTTTTCCGCAGAATTCTGCAAACGTCAAAACCGTTTTTCTTGGGCATCATAACATCTAAAAGAACTAGGTGAGGCATAAAAGCATCTGCTTTGAGCAGTGCTTCTTCGCCATCACCTGCAACAGCAACTTCGTAATCTTCCATTTCAAGGCACTCTTGCAAGCCGCTTCTTATGAATTCTTCATCTTCAACAACAAGGATTTTATATTGCATAAGCCGCTTTACTTCTGACCGAAATATTTTCTTCCAATATTTTTATCTTTGTCTTGAACTTCAATATAATCTGGAATAAAACCGCTGGGATAAGTGAAAGATACCTTTGCCTGGCAGCTCAATTCAGAAAGAAGCCTACCCACAGAGCCTTTGAACTGGCTTTTCATTTTGCCAAGATGATCGCTCATAAAGCACCAGCCGCCACCGATGTATTTAGCAGGTGCTTCCTTGCCATCGGTTGAAACCATTTTAATAGTGCTAACGTCAAAATCCACATTATTGCCCGTGCTGTTCCATACAGCGATTTCTCCAGTTGTGCTCGTTGGCCCAATGCTAAGTATGGGGAAACTCATAACATAGCCGTATTTGTCCACTAAGCGGCTTGCGCGCTGCCCAATTATTTCTTCGGCAAAAAGCAAGTAGTCTCCGCGATTTTTAAGGCGAACTTTGTTTAAGGCTTCTTTCAAGGGAGCATTTTTTGGAGCCACCACCTCTGCCTCTAAAAGCGTATATTCAGCGGCAATGGTGTTTTCTGCACCATCTGAATTTTCAATAGCCAGCTTAACAATGGCATCTTCTGCCTTTTTGCGAGAAGATTCGGCAACACCAGCATTGGAACCGTTATTTCTCTTGGCTATGCTGATTGCACTATCTAAATTGCGAAACCCTTGCAAGGTATATTCATACTCAAACCCACCCAGTACCTGTGCCAAGCCAATTTCAGACAAAGCCAGCACCACAGAGTCTTTGGTGGCTGCTTTCTTTGATTTTGGCAAATTTTTGTGAATTTGCTCCACATAAGAGCGAATTATATCATCGCTCGCATTCTTTTTAGCGGTTTGCTTTGCCGCGCTGGCATAAGCTATAACAAAACTATCGTAAAAGCCATCGGAAATTTTACCCTTACTCAAGGCCGCTGTATAGGAATTTACGGCATTCCTATACTTTCCGTCTTTATAGTAAGAATCGCCGTCGCTTTCGTTTTTGCCCTTGCAACCCAAAAGCATAGCAAGAGATACAAGGAAAAACACCACTTTTTTGAACATAATTGACCTCATAGTTGAAGTTGGAATACTACACCCAATAAAAATAGTTCTTTTTTTTTTGAAAAAGTATATTTTTATAGTATATAGAGTGTTTTTTATGAAAATCCTTGTAATTTGTTCCGAATGCTACCCTGTGGGCGACAGCCCTCTGGCTAAGACCGTAGGAAATATTGTGAGTGCGTACCGCAGGCTAGGAACAGAAGTGCTGGGATTTTCACCATTTTTTTCCGAATTAACAGACAAAAATGATTACAAACAAGGCAGCCAACACGGGAAATTCATTGAAAAACTGGGAAATAGGGAATATTCTGTTCTGGAAAGCTCTAAAAATGAAAAGGATTTGTTCATACACTACGACAATTATTTTGGCAGAGCCGGTGTATATGGCAACCCCGGAGAAAAACCCTACTACGACAATAACCTGCGATTTTCTTTTTTAGCATCTGCTGCGCTGAACTACTGCAAAGAGATAAAATTCAAGCCCGATGCAATACATGTCCATGAATGGGGAGGCATAGCAGGAGCACTAACAAAAACTGTATATAAAGACTATTTCGCAAATATTCCAGTTCTGTTAACAGCTCACAATATTCGCTACGATTATCTTTCCAGCCCAGAAGATATACCGATGATTGGCTTGCCCCCAGAAGGCTTTGATATAGATGGCTATGAGTTTTGGGGCAAGGTTAGTATGCTAAAAGCCGCTATACTCTATTCGGATAAAGTTGTATTCACCTCCGCAGCCTACTTGTCTTGGTTGCTTTCTACGGATTTGCAAGGTGGAATGAGAGGATTTTTGGAAAGCCAGAGGAACAAGCTCTTCAGCATTCAAAGCGGCATAGATTACTCTATATGGAACCTTCCAAAAGAGCGAGAAAGCTACAAGAAGCAATGCAAAGATAGCCTGAGGGAGAAGCTCGGCATGGATATGGACTCCAGTATGCTCATGTACTCGCACATAGATTCTACTGCAGAAGATTCCGCCCAAATTATAGCTACCATTTTGGCTAATCTGCTAAACTTAGATTTGCAATTGGTGATAGGTATTTCGGAAAACAACGCCAACTATCCTTATTTCACCACCATTCAAGAAAAACACAAAAACAAAATAGCTCTTCTGCCCTTAACCGAAAATGAAGAGACTTTCTACCAAAGGGTCGTTGCCTCTGATATGTTTTTTTCAATAAATGCCGGTGAGCCATCTTTAGCGCGTTATATAAAATCTTATGCCGCAGGCACAATACCGCTCAGCAATAGGCGCGCGCAAGAATCTTTTGTGTTCACAGTGCCTTATGATGACAAAGTAAATGCAGATTCCACAAAGGCAAATGCTTTTATTTCGCAAAGCGCTTCGCCAGATATGGTTTTAGAGCTAATACGCACAGCAGAATCCATTTTCAAAGAAAATAAGAGCTTGTGGGCGAAGCTTATTGACAATGCCACCACTATAAAAGTATCTTGGGACTACACTGCCGAA
>Ga0268262_10002928_pt1 | contig 19122 bp, 19 predicted proteins | sample TergutNc150P3_FD_190354 | JGI IMG/M metagenome (GOLD analysis project Ga0268262, IMG submission 190354) | Nasutitermes corniger P3 segment gut microbial community from laboratory colony in Florida, USA - Nc150 P3 (SPAdes) (version 2) | ecosystem: Host-associated > Arthropoda: Insects >...
CTCGCTACAAATCACTTGACCACGACACCTGCCAACGGAGCAATATTGAGCACTTCTGATAACGGAACACCTGTTGTCATAGAATACTCCTACGGAGGCGTGACCACGCAAGACTCCACGGACAACTTAACGGTAAACCCAGCAACAGCCATAGTCACGACCATTGCAGTAAAGACGCAGCCAACAAAACTTATTTACATAAACGGCGATTCTCTTGATTTGTCAGGGCTTGTGGTGACGCTCACATACGATAATGGCTCAACTCCAGACGTACCGTTTGCCAGCTTCGGGACAACCATAACCGTGAATCCTACCAATAAAACACCATTAACCACCGCTACTCATAATGGTTCAAAAATCACGGTGAGCTACGGAACATCGGGAACTATAACCGATCAAACGGCAGCGCTGACGGTAAAAACAGTCACGAACATTGCAGTTAAAACGCAACCGACAAAACTTACTTATGATGACGGCGATGGTCTTGATTTGACCGGGCTTGTGGTAACGCTCACATACAGCGATGCCTCGACTGAGGATGTGGCACTTGCTAATCTCGCTGCAAATCACCTGACCACGACACCTCCCAACGGAGCAACACTTGGCACTTCTAATAGTGGTTCGCCCGTTGTCATAGGATATTCTTATGCAGGTGTTACCAAGCAAGCATCCACAAACAACTTAACGGTAAACCCAGCAACAGCCACAGTCACGGACATTGCAATAAAAACGCAACCGAAACTTATTTACAAGCAAGGCGATTCTCTTGACTTGTCCAGCATGGTTGTGACGCTCACATACAGTAGTGGCTCGCCTAGGGATGTGGCGTATTCTGATTTTGTGGCAAATCACCTGACTGCGACTCCTGACGATGGCACGCCATTAACCATTGTTGCTCATAATGGCAAACCTGTAACCGTGGAATATTCCTACGGAGGCATAACTAAGCAGGTATCTACGAATAACTTAACGGTAACCGAAATTCCAATAACAATCGCAGCGATTACGGTTACAGCTCCCAAGACTGGCATAGCACCTAACAAAACTGCAACTGGAGATACGGCGAAATTTATTGCCAGCGATGTGACTTGGTCTCCGAACGACAATCCTTTCCTTGGCAGCACTAAATACACAGCTACAGTTACGCTCACTGCTAATCCTGGATACACATTTACAGGTATTGCAGACTCTAATGCCACAATCAACGGATATCAGGATACGGTTGTCAACACAGGCGGAACGCTGAAGCTTTCGTATGAATTCCCTGCGACTTCACCAGCGCAGTCGCCCGTGGTCACAGATATCACAGTCATAACACCGCCAACAAAGATGACTTACACAGACGGCGAGCAGCTTGATTTATCCGGCTTGGAAGTAAGGCTCAAATACAGCGATAACAAAACCGAAGATGTGGTATTTGCGAATTTTGCTGCAAGAAGGATTACCACAAACCCTCTCAACGGCACAACGCTGAACAGCTTAATACATAACAATGGATGCGTTGAGGTGATATATACATACAACAACACGAATGTAAAAAATTGCACGGGCGACAAGTTGAAAGTATCCAAAAAGGTAATCCCCACTATAGCAATCGGAGGGGAAATGCTTAAACCCGATTCGCCGGATGGCAATGAATTTACCTATGTATCTCAATGCGGAGAAGACAACATAAATATGGGTATAACTCAGGCAAATGCAGAAATAACCGTGGATGGCGATATAGTGCAAGATTCATTAAACAAGCCATTATCCGATGGCGATAATCGGTTTGGAATTAGGGTGACCCCTCAAGACACCCGTATTCCTGAATATTATTGGCTAATTGTAAAAAAGCCTTTCCCCGCGGAGCAAATGATAAAAAGACGTTGGGGTAACACGCTCACCATTATTGACAATTCAAGAGACAATCCTTATGAATTTACCAATTACAAATGGTATCGCAATGGCAGGGAAGTAGGCTCAGGGCGCTCTTGGTCAGCGGGTACAAATGGCGAAAAACTGAATCCTAAAGATACCATGCATGTTGAAGGAACAACCGAGGAAGGGAAAGTCATACGCAGTTGCAAAATTACAGCAGGCGTGACGCAACAGGAATATGGAATTTTGCTGAAAAACAATTCAGCAAGCGCAAATATTGGAATTGAAGTTTTCGCCCCCGAAGCATCGGAAGTGGAAATTGCGGTTTATGATATTGCTGGAAAACAAGTATTTAAGCAAAAAGGAAACTACGCTTTTCATTGGAACTTAACCGATACTATGCAAAGAAGGGTTTCCAATGGATTGTATTTTGTAACTGCCAAAGCAAAAGGGGAAAGTGGCAAGCTTTACCGCTATTCAGCAAAACTTGTGGTAAAAAAATAAAAATATGAAAAAAATATTTATTCTGAATTTATTATTGCTTTGCTCAATTTACGCACAGAATTTGCATGAATTTTCCTTGCATGTTGGGGGTGGACTATCCACCTTGAGGTATAATCCAACGCTTGGCGAGCAAAGCAATGGCTTTGACAAGCAATTCGGATTTGGCTATGCCTTTTTTATTTCACCGAGTTTTGGTTTTGGAACTGGATTGGAATTCGCCTTCTACAGTGCGGAACTTAAATTGAAAAACTATGAAATGAGTTATGATGCCAAAGATTTGGATGAAAAAGTTGATTTTAGATTTCACAGCAATATAAGCAATTACACAGAAGAGCAAAATGCTGTTATGCTGCAAGTTCCAATTATGTTACAATTACAAACCGGCATAGGATACTATGTGATGGCAGGCGTAAAAGCTGCCATTCCTCTTTCGGGTAGTTCCAGTGGCAAAGGTGACCTTATAAACTCTGGATATTACGAGGAAGAGAATTGCGAATATTACATAAGCGATTGTAAAGGCGAGCCGCAAAATGGGGAAAATAGGTGGGGTTCAAGGGCATTCGGCTCATTCAAAGGCAAGAGGACTGAAAGCCAAGAAAAATTCAAAAAAGCCTGGTTTGTCTCTATGGAAATGGGCAAGAAATGGAGATTCGAAGACGGGTTATCGCTTTACACAGGTGTTTACTTTGATTACGGACTGAATAATATTCTCAAAAGAAAGAAGATAGAAGAACTGCCGCGAATGGTTGAATACAACAGCGAGAATCCACCGAACTTTGCGATGAATGGAATATTCAACTCACAGTGGGAACAAAACCAAAATCCACAAGCCTTTGTCACTAAAATCATGCCGATGGCAATAGGCATTAAGGTAAAATTAGCACTCGGACAAGGTGTGGATTATTTTGCAAAAAGAGATGAGGAAGAACGTCTTTCCATTGCCGAGGTGAGAAGGCTTGAAGCTGAAAAACAGTTATTGGAATTGAATTTGGCGCGTTCCGAAGCAGCGGAAAAAGAGTTGAAAGAACGTGAAACTGAACGCTTGGCAGCAGCAGAAAAATTGCTGCAAGAAGCGCGCATCGTTTATGAAAAAGCGCTAAACGACCAGTTGGATGCGGCGCGAACCGCCGACGTAGCACGCCTTGCCGCCGAAAAAGCGCAGATGGAACAGGAAGTTGTGCTCCTTGCTACAGACAATTCTAATGCGGAAGTTGAAGCTGAACCCAAAACTGAACCCAAAACTGAACCGGATACAACGCATATCAGCGGCGAATGGGTTATTCAAGTGGCGGTTGTTTTGCAAGAATCAAGAGCCGAGTCAATGCTCAATTCATTGAAACAAAAAGGTTTTAACGCTTATTATAAAAAGGTCGTAAATCCGGGCAAACTCACAGGCACTTATTACCGTGTACGCATAGGTTATTTTAACAGAATGCGAGATGCGGAAGATTTTGCAAAAACAAAACTGCAATCTTATGGTAGCTGGTGGCTGGATAAAACTGAGAACGATATCAAGTAGCCTGCATCCACAAATCCATCAACACCAACGCTGCCATGCTCTCAACTATTACCGGTGCGCGCAGAGCAACGCAAGGGTCATGCCTGCCTTTTATTGAGATTTCACCGATTTCACCGTTTTTGTTTTTCGCTTTTTGCAGTTGTGAAATGGATGGCGTTGGCTTAAAGGCTATTCTGCAAAAAATATCTTCACCGCTCGTTATGCCACCATAAGTGCCATCTGCGAATTTATTATGTTCGCTGCCGGTCATTTTTGCCGCTTCAAAACCTTTGCCTATTTCAAAGCCTCTTGTCGCAGGAATGCTCATCATAGCCATTGCCAAAAGTGCCTCTGTACGGTCAAAAACCGGTTCACCTAAATTTTTTGGTGGATTTTTGATGTTCAAATTTACAATGCCACCGATGCTATCTCCGTTTTTGCGGGCTATTTCTATTGCGTTTTCGTCCAGATTCAGCCATGCGTTAAATTCCGTTCCATGTTTTTCGTTTAAAATTTTTCTGGCGATGGAACCTGCGGCTACCCTACCTATGGTTTCCCTCGCGGAACTTCTGCCTCCACCGCGGTAATCCCTGAATCCGTATTTGGAATCGTAAACCTCATCTGCATGGCCAGGTCTATACCAGTCCTTTATCTGCTCATAGTCTTCGCTGTGGTGGTCTGCGTTTTCCACAATCATGGATATAGGCGTTCCAGTTGTTTTGCCCTCAAAAACGCCGCTTAGAATTTTTACAATATCGCTCTCTTTGCGCTGCGTTGTCAAAGAATTTTGCCCTGGTTTGCGGCGGTCTAGAAAAGTTTGGATATATTCTTCGCTAATCGCAAAACCAGATGGACAGCCATCCACAACTGCGCCAATAGCTTTCCCATGCGACTCGCCCCAAGTGCTAACCGTAAATAATTTTCCAAAAACACTAGACATATATCAAAAACCCACGTTAAATTCACCAGCCCAGATTCTCTGCTCACTCTGCCCCGTTTTGGAGCTCATCTCTTCCCCGTAAGAAGTGAATCTAAGTTCTACCACCGAAATATTCACCGCCCCCGTAAACGCCCAGTAACCACCTTCAAAACCGCAACCCAAAGAACCGCGCAATAAATCCCCGCCAGCGCCGTAATGTGCACCGAACACCGTACCCATTCCCAAGCCAAGTAAGTTCAAACTGCTGGCATAAAAGGAATTGGTTCCCTTTAAAAAATTATTGGTCACAAGATAAGCAATAGAATAACCAACAGCACCACCAACTACCCCACCCAAAGCGCTAAACATCACACGCGATAAAAGCGGCATATATCTGGCAAAAGATGGTATAGCCACCTGGTCAATTTCTGCGCCGAAATTCAAATGAGATAATGGCATGTCAACTATATCAGGGTTTAAAACATCTGCGTAATCCAATGCAAAATTTACCTTGCGCTTCAACCAATCGTTGCTCTGAAAAATCATGGGGCTATATACCGCTCCAATAGATAGATTCGGGGTTATCGTCTCGTCTGCCAGTTTACTGAAAAACACATTGCGGAGCGAACTTCCCAACCTCACTTCACGGGTAATTTGGTAAAGAACGCCAAAATCAAGCCCAAAATTTATATCCTCATATTCAAAACTAAACAGTCTATCCGCAAAATTTCCCCAACGTTCTCCCAAAGTGTCCAGATACTCTTCATAACTCAAAGGATAAAATTCAAAACTAGGTTCCCTGACTCTCTTTGCCGCTTTCAACCCCATTCCAACAGACCATTTATCCACAGGAGAAAAAGCAAATGCGGTTTGTACAGCGGCATCTATCTGCACGGGGTCGTAAGCAAAATAAGGTATCATAACGCCAGATTCCACATAAGGAGCGGTGACGGTGCTTAACCACATTGACATACCGAAATTGTGCATGGCAAATTCCATAATATTTACCTGCGTGCCTACTTTAATTGGACGGCGGTCAAATCTTACCAAACTGTCCAGCAACTCCGGATGAGCATTAAGAGAGTCCGGAATATTATTGAGGTCTCCGGGCATTACATTCACAAACACCGGGCACCAATCTATGGTTAAAAGATTAAAATAACCTATATCAAAAGCCAACGCTCTTTTTATGGCATTGCTAACTGTGAGTTTCCTAGATGTTCCACATACATTCTGCGCATCCTTAATTTCCTGCGCGGGAGTTGTTATAGTTCCACCGAAAAATTTAAATTCAAAATCCTGGTTGGGCAAATAACCCATATCGGGATTTTTTTCGAAATTTCCAAAGCGATTCATCAAATTCAATCCAGCAGGGTTGTAATAAATAGCAGTCCTGTCGTCGGCAACAGCTACAAAAGCACCACCCATGCCGCGTACCCTAAGTGAATTATATTGCGGACCTTTCGCTGCATCAATAAAAACAAAACTGCAAAACAGTATGAAAATTAACCTATTGAATAATGAAATTTTCAATCAAAACTCCTACTTCATTTTCCTAAGCATTCCGCGATGGTTCTACATTTTTTGCAAGTATTATGAACACGTTTTTCTTGGTCTTTCGGGCGAGCAAATTCCCTTCTTAACCAATATTTCAGAAAGGTCGAGTCCGTATAATTTGGCCAGCAACCGCCTATCAGTTCTTTCCTCTCTTCAAGTCTGATTTTCGGCGGGCATGCCGTATCTCGTGCTACACGAAGTTTATCTTCACGGTTTTGCGATGTCCAATAATTTGGCATCCGTTGCGTAAATTCCATTACGGTTACGGTGTCATCTTCTTCTGTTCCTGGTCTGAAGCAATCGGTGAGCTCTTTGTTTCTGCAAAAATGTTTAAAATTCGGATCATCTCTGTGATATTTTTTAGGCATGTTCCATTCACGAATCCCAGCCATGCTGTTGTCTATGTTATCCAAAAGGAACTTCTTTGGATCATTCCAATCAATCGGTACTAATCTAGCATTGCCGTTTGCAAGCCCGTCCCCGTCATTATCCTGCCCGTCCATAAGCTCCTCTCCTATGCAGCCATCGCCGTCTTCATCGATATTGGTTCCCACTTTGTAAAATGTGGAGTAGTCATTATAGAGGCCTATGTTTTCTTCCCAATTGAACGGTATTTCTTCAGTGCCTTGATTAGCTTTAAAACCATTCATTATATCAATTATTTCACTCATGCTGTTATTGAATTCATCCATTTTTTCATTAAGGGACTCTATTTCATCCGGCAAATCCGCTCTTGAGTTATTTTCCAGCTCTCTAAAATAATCATCATCTATTTCATTTAAAATTTGATTTAAATTTACTTCAAAATATCCGGAATCATTAACAACCAAGTCTATGGATAAATCATAAGAATATTTTCCGTTTTTCATGCTACAACCCCAATTTGCCCATTCTTGAAGATTTGTAGGCGTAGGCTCGCTGGGTCCGTAGCATTCGCATTCTTTCTGTTCGGGGTCTTTTTCGTATTCTCTTATGTTGCATTTTCCGGCTATGCAGCCGTTCTTTTTTCTGGTTATGCAGCCATCCTTGTTTGTGTCCATAGTACTCAAAATTTTTTCCGATATGGAGCTGATCAACAAACCGCCGTTATATGTATTGTAGCGGAATACACGGTCGCTTAAAGGAAAGCCTGAACACTCCCCAGCAGGCTTGCAGTATGTTATCCTGAAATCCATAAGCCTTTTTTCCAGAGGCACGATAACAACACCGTCTTTTCCTATTACGGTAAACGTGGTATCAAAACCATGTTCAATATTTCTCCTGTGAAATTCATAAAGAGCGGTTAAGCTATCGCGCCTTTCCAGTTCACGTAACATGGGACCGGCTTTCCTCATACCCTGAAGATATCTATTCTGTTCAAGCGGGGGCTGGTTCATAAAGGCTATTTCCCCTTTCTCTTTTTTAACATGGGCAAATACCTCAAACGGATTAACGCCGTTCATCCACAAACCCGCTTTCGCCATTCCAAAATAACCTGCGGAAGCTGTTGAATCTATGCCCACTATTTGCGAATAAATATCATAAGCTTTTTTATAATCGTGATTTCTAAATGCGTTTTCCGCATCCATTTGCAAGCATTTCACATCTGTACCGCAATTGCTGTTACTGGGGCTACCGAATAAATTGTCGCTGCAAGTAGTCAATGCAAACAAAGCAAAACACAACATCAATAAGAAAAATCTGCTCATATAGAATGAATATAGAAAATCAACGCCTCTGCCAAGTTATCCACGTCTTTTTCCTTGTGTGCCGCGCTTATATTTATCCTCAGCCTTGCCGTACCTTTCGGCACGGTTGGAGGGCGAATGTAAGCTGTATAAAAACCTTTTTCCAGCAAAAACTCTTTGCATTTCTGAGCATTTTCTACCGAGCCAAGCACAATAGGCACAATTTGTGTTTCGCTTCCCCTGCAATCAACGCCTGCTTCCGCAATTTTCCGCCTAAAATCTGCAGACATTTTTAACACACTTTCCCTGCGAAAATTATCCCTTGTTGATACCTCAACGGCTTTTTGCATAGCGGCTACCGCACCCGGTGAAATAGCTGTAGAATAAATAAAACTGCGGGCATTGTTTATGAGGTAATCTATCAGCAGTTTAGAACCAAAAACACAAGCTCCCATTGTTCCATAAGCCTTGCCAAATGTTGTGAGCGATAGATGAATTCTTTTCTCCAAACCCAGTTCTGCAATCAATCCCTTGCCACCTGGTCCCAGAATTCCATCGCTGTGAGCTTCGTCAACATAGAGCATTGCTCCATATTTTTCAGCTAAATCCGCGTATTCCTTTAACGGTGCAATATCGCCATCCATGCTATAAACCGCTTCAACAGCAATCAATTTAAAACTCTTTGCACTTGCCTTTTGCAAAACTCTCTCCAAATCGGCAGGGCTGTTGTGACTAAAACGATGGAGCTTGCTGCCGCTCATGGCATAGCCGTCTATAATGCTTGCATGGTTTAACCTATCGCAGAATAAATGCGTTTCGGAACCGCAAAAAGCGGAAATCACACCCAAATTCGCGCTATAACCGCAGTTGAAAATCAAAGCCGCTTCCGTGCCTTTCCAATTCGCGAGCCATTTTTCGGTTTCTTCAAAAATTTCATGGTTGCCGCCCAAAAGGCGTGAACCTTTGCTGCCTGCTCCATGCTTCACATAAGCGTCTGCAGCAGCTTTTGCTATTTCAAAGTGATTTGCCAAACCCAAATAATCGTTATTTGAAAAATCAATCCCCTGTGGCTGGCTCAAAGAGCGTAAAAGCCCCTCTTTTTGTTTTTCCGCAAGTTTATCCCCTATAATTTCTTCAAAACCGTGCAACATAGCATTCATCAAAATATAGTAAAAAATTCCTCTCCAACCCAGCAAAATTTTTCTACATTTAAACCATGAAACACGCTTATATTCTTTTACCGGCAGCGAATGGTGTTCCACTGGGAAACGCAGCAGATGGAATTCTGGAAACATTGAGCAAAAAAGGTTTGAAGGTGGCAAAATTCATTCCGTTTGGAGAACGCGGAATCCCCTTCAATGAAATCCAAAATTCCATAATTTCCAATTGCGAACAGATTGTCATGGAGCTTCTGGTGGACAAATTCTCAAGGGTATTTGCGAAAAACGATGCCGTGATTGTTGAGGGAATTTCCACTCCGGATATCTTTTACAAAAAAGAGCTTCACCGTATGCTAACCTCCGCTTTTGATGCCGACATCATCTTGGTTGCAAGCGCAAAAGGGAAATCTCCAGAAACGCTTATAAGCGAAATTTCCGTTGAAGAGCACTTTCACAAGAATGCAAATGCCTTTATGGCTGGCTGCGTGTTTTTGAATGTCGATGAAGATTACGAAACTGCCCTTAGAACAGCGTGCAAAGGCTGTGACCTGCCCGCGTTGGGTTTTGTTCACGGCGGAGAGGAACCGAGCAAGGAAAATGTCATAGCAGGCATAGAAGAAGAGCCTTGGGAGCACATTCTGAAAAAGAGCAGGGAACGCAGAATGAGCCCACCGGAATTCCGCAATTTCCTGATTAAAAAAGCTCAGAAATACAAGACTAAAATTGTTCTGCCAGAAGGCTCGGAACCCAGAACCGTGCGCGCCGCCATTCTCGCCTTGCAAAGGCAGATAGCGCACCCGCTACTGCTTGCAAAGAGAGCCGATGTTGAAAAAACAGCAGCCACTCTTTACATGCCCTTGCCTTCCGACCTTGAGATTATAGATCCGGAAAATATTGCGCCAAAATACGTGACCCCGCTTATGGAACTCCGCAAGCACAAAGGCATGACCCTGGAAGAAGCCGAAAAGAAACTCAAAGACTCTGTTTGGGTTGGAACAATGATGGTAAAAACTGGCGATGCGGATGGCCTTGTCAGCGGTGCTATTCACTCAACGGCAGACACGGTTCGCCCCGCGCTCGCGATAATCAAGCCACATGCGGGAACCTCACTCATAAGCTCGGTATTTTTCATGTGCCTGCCAACGCAGGTGCTTGTTTACGGCGATTGCGCCATAAACCCAAACCCCGATTCAAACGAGCTTGCGCAAATAGCTATACAATGCGCAGATACCGCCAGGGATTTTGGCATTGTGCCGCGAGTTGCAATGCTCAGCTACAGCACGGGCGAAAGCGGCAAGGGCGAGGACGTTGACAAAGTGAAAGAAGCCACACAAAAGGTAAAAGAGCTTCGCCCGGACATTGAAATAGACGGTCCCATGCAGTACGATGCCGCGATAATGGAATCCGTTGCCCACACAAAGGCTCCTGACAGCCACATAGCGGGGCGTGCTACGGTATTCGTGTTCCCCGATTTAAATACGGGCAACACAACCTACAAAGCCGTTCAGCGCAGCGCAAATACCGTCAGCATTGGTCCCATGCTTCAGGGCTTGGCAAAACCCGTCAACGATTTATCCCGCGGAGCTTTGGTGGACGACATCGTTTACACCATCGCCATAACTGCGGTGCAGGCAGGTATGAGCAAAAATTGATGAGGAAAGAGCAATTTTCTATATTTAGAATTGGATTTTTGGAGAGAAAGTATGGTAAAACGAGTTTCCTTTTTTATAACGATATTCACAATTTGCGTATTTGCAGAAAATACAACTGGAACTGGGCATGTTGCCACGGAAGCAGAAGCTGCTCCTGCCGTTGAAACCGAAGCTGTTGAAGCCGAACAAATTGCCGCAGAAGTAGAAGCTGCTCCTGCTGTTGAAGCTCAGGTTGTTGCCGCAGCTCCAGTTGTAACCGAGCCTGCAAAGGAATCCATTATAGATAATCCAATAGAATTTGCTATTGTAACCGCTGTTTTTATAGCAACAGTCTTATTAATCACTTTAACCGGGAATTGAGGTTTATATGAATTTAGAGTACAGAGTAGCAGACATTCACCTAGCGGATTGGGGCAGAAAAGAAATTGAACTTGCAGAGGTAGAAATGCCAGGCTTAATGGCTCTCCGCAAGGAATATAAAAACAAGCATCCGCTCAAAGGAGCCCGCATAATGGGCAGCCTTCACATGACCATTCAAACAGCGGTCTTGATTGAAACGCTGGTTGAGCTTGGAGCCGAGGTTCAATGGGTGAGCTGCAATATATTCAGCACCCAAGACCACGCCGCCGCCGCTGTTGCTGTCGGCAAAAACGGGACTCCAAAAAATCCAAAAGGCATCAGCGTCTTTGCATGGAAAGGCGAATCCTTGGAAGATTATTGGGGTTGCACCAAACGGGCTATGAACTTTCCGGGCGGCAAGCTCCCAAATCTGATTTTAGATGATGGCGGAGATGCATCCATGCTCGTAATTCGCGGAGCGCAGTTCGAGGATGCTGGCAAAGTCCCGGCATTTAACCCAAAGCACGATAGCGAAGAATGGGGCGTATTCCTCGCTCTATGCAAGAAAACCTTCGCCAAAGACCCAAAGCATTGGACAAAAATACGCAAAGAGATTAAAGGAGTCTCGGAAGAAACCACCACAGGCGTACATCGCCTTTACGAGATGGCAAAAAAGAAAGAACTCCCCTTCCCTGCCATAAATGTAAACGATTCCGTCACCAAATCCAAATTTGATAATACCTACGGCTGCCGCCATTCCTTGATAGATGGCTTTAACCGTGCCACTGATGTCATGATTGCCGGTAAAGTTGCTATTGTCTGCGGATACGGAGAAGTTGGCAAAGGCTGCGCCCAGAGTTTGCGCGGGCAGGGTGCGAGGGTTATAATCACAGAGATAGACCCTATATGCGCATTGCAGGCGAGCATGGAAGGCTATGAGGTTCGCCGTTTGGAAAGCGTTGTTGAAATTGGGGATTTATTTGTGACAACCACAGGCAATACCAACATAATTTTGGCAAGCCACATGCAGAAGATGAAACACCGCGCCGTTGTTGGGAACATCGGTCATTTTGACAACGAAATAGATATGGCAGGCTTAAAGAAAGTCAAAGGCATTGAAAAGAGAAACATAAAGCCTCAATACGATGAATGGATTTTCAAAGATGGCCACAGCGTTTTGGTTTTGGCAGAGGGTCGTTTGCTGAATTTAGGTTGCGCAACAGGGCATCCCAGTTTTGTTATGAGTGCGAGCTTCACCAATCAGACAATAGCTCAAATAGACCTGTGGCTAAACGCTCAAGGCAAAAAAACCGTCAGCGGCTTAAAATACCAAAACGGCCTTGTTTACACGTTGCCAAAAATTTTGGACGAAAAGGTAGCTCGTTTGCACTTGGATAAACTCGGCGTTGAATTGACCAAGCTGACCAAAGAGCAAGCAAGCTACATAGGCGTTGACGTAAACGGACCTTATAAGTCGGAGATTTATAGGTATTAGGCTGCCCATTGTAAACGAAAAAGCTTGACAAATTCAAAAAAAATTGCTATATTTAGTTCGCCTGCTAAAAACAGGTCCCTTCCCACCTTCGTGTTGATGGTGGGCGAAAGTCCAGAAGGAGAACATTTATGGGTATAAAAGATTATGAAACCATGGTGGTTATAGACGCCATGATTTCCGATGAGGCGATAGAATCCGAAATTGCTGCTGTAGAAAAAAAGATAGCGGCTCATTCCGGGGAAATCAAGAGGTGCGATAAATGGGGCAAGCGCAAGCTCGCTTATGTAATCCACAAGCAAACGCACGGTTTCTATGTGATATTCTATTACAAGGCAGATAGCGGCATCGTTCAGGATTTAGAACGCGGCTTCAACATAAATTCAAATGTTTTGCGTTTCTTAACCCTTGCCGATTATCCGCTGACCGAGATAATTTACAACCAAGACCATGTCAGCAGCACGGAATACACTGCTTTTGATATAGACGATGGAGAAGACTGATGAACTTTGAAGAAAAAAAGAACGAACGCAACAACGTTCCGCGCAAAAAAAACTGCTGGTTCTCCGAAAACAAAATCAGCTTTATAGATTACAAAGACGAGGCGATGCTTCGCCGTTTCCTCTCCGACCGCGGCAAAATTTTGCCACGCCGTTTGTCCGGGACGTGTGCAAAGCACCAGCGTGAATTGGTGGAAGCCATCAAGCGTGCCCGCCATGTAGCATTATTGCCATTCGTGGCGGATTCTTTGAGGTAAGGAGGAACTATGGAAATCATTCTTAAATCAGATGTTCCGAACTTGGGAAAGCTACTGGACGTGGTTCAGGTTAAAAACGGCTACGCTCGCAATTACCTATTTCCTCGCAGCCTTGCTATTCTGGCAACCAAAGAGGCAAAGCACAAATTGGAGAAAAACCGTGCCGCTATGGAAGCACTGTTCCGCAAGGAGCTTGCCGCATCAGAAGATGTCGCTACGAGAATATCGGCAACCCAATTGACCATAGAACGCAGCGTTGTGGAAGAAGAAAGGCTTTACGGCTCCGTTTCCGCTTCCGATATTGCAGCGGCTCTTAAAGCTCTTGGTTTTAACATAGCAAAGAGGCAGGTAGTTTTGCAAGAACCCATAAAGCAGTTGGGCAGTTATAAGGTTCCCGTTAAAGTGTTCTCCGGCGTGGAAGCTACGGTTTCCGTGTGGGTGACCAACAAAGCGAAATAACCGGTATTGCGCAACCGCCGATTAAATTCCCAATCGCGGCTACAGCACTGAATTTTACGGCTTCAATGCCCCAAGCATTGGCAGCCGAAATATAGAACAAATCCGCTATGGAATGTTCAAACCCGGAGTTGATGAAAACCATAACAGGCAAAATGACAGCCAGATGTTTACCCACAGTGTCTTCAATTCTTTTGAAGCCCGTTACAGCCACATACATCATAACCCCGCAAAAAAACGAAAGGGCAAGGACATTCAAAAGGGGTAATGATAATTTATACTGTGCGAGGTTTTCCACCCTTGAAATAACCTCCGCTTTGCCGCAGAACCTAATTAAATACCCAACGAAAAGGCTTCCGAATAGATTTCCAAGATAAACCGTTATGAGTTCCGGCACGGCACTTTTCACGGAAACCTCAACCAGGTTTTGCACGCGCCCGGTGTATAGACCCCATTTGAAGTGGCAAACCAAAAACAATCCGAGGCTGAACAAAAATGAACCAGCAATAACGCCGGAAGTGTTTATAAAAACCGTCCCGCCGATGGAGATGGAAGCCCCGCCTAAAATGGAAATTAAAAACAGTGGGAAAATTTTCATAGATAGAAAGTAGAAACACCTGTGAAAAACAAAATACAAACAAGCGCATAAACACCCGCTGCAATATCATCCAGCATAACGCCGTGAGCGTTCAAAAGCTTTTTGTCAAAGTAACTAGCGGGGAAAGGTTTTAGAATATCAAAGATGCGGAATAAAACAAAAGACGGCAAGGCTATATAGAGCCACCAGTCGCAAGGAGCGGGCAATTCCAAAGCGGAAAAATATATCAAAGGGAGCAACTGCCCGGCAACCTCGTCTATCACAATTATAGAAGGGTCGTGGCTTGTGTATTTCAAAACCTCTTTGCTTGCTAAAGTTCCCAGCACGTAAACCAAAACAAAGAATGCGAGCATAGCAGGCAAGCCGCCGCAATAATAGGTCAGCACATAAGCAAAAGGAAGAGTTGCCAAAGAGCCTGCGGTACCACTCGCTACGGGGCAGTAACCAACGCCAAAAAAGGTGGCTATTGTGTATGCTAATTTTTTATTCATCAAATCTCTATTTTCAATTCTTCAACTTCTGTTTTAAATTTTTTCCATACATCGGCAAAGGGAAGACCTCTGTAAATCGAGTATGCAACCGATTCTTCCATGGTTTGCCGCAAGTTCCCTTTCGGGGGAAAAACACTGATAATGGTTAAGAGAATTACGGATATCACGGCACCTTTTAATGCGCCCCAAAGCCCACCTAATATGCGATTCACTATGGTAAGAGATGATGTTTTACTCAAAAAATATTTTACTATGCTTATAATAATTCGAATTGCCAAAAAAGGGAGAAAAAATGCCATGACCGCGCCAAAGAGCAAATCTATAGGCGGTACCAAACTTATATTGTCGCTCAACAAGGCTGCAAAAGAATTTGAAAAAAGCCATACGGATAAAATCCCAGCAACCCAAGCTATCAGAATGAGCAATGTAACCATAAAACCTTGTAATATACCAATGACAAAAAAAACAGTAATTAGCGAAGTGACTACTATATCTATAAACATATAGGGAAATTAGAAATATCAAAGTCAATTTCCATGCTAATTTCCATGCTAATTTCCATGCCAAAGCACTAAAAACACAATTTTTGTTATAAAATTCTTACTAAAGTGTGAAAAAAAATGTATATTATGTGCATGTCTGAATTTTATCCCCCAGGATTCAAGTGGCGTTGCGCATAGCGCAATTCGCCAATAACACAACACCATCACTTCTTTGTCAAAAAAGTATATATATACTCCGTAACTTCCCTAGGCTTTTATTGCGAAAATTGAGGCAATTCGCCCCACTCGTGCTCACTACAACCTTCGGATTTGCCTTGGCTTTTACAAAAGTTTCGCCAGAGTTTTCCGTAAATTTCCCATGAGTTTTGCATGAGTTTCTCATAAGTTTCATGCGAATTCTGCAAAAATTCCATATTAAAAACTGCAAATTAACGATGTTTTTTGCGTTATTCTCTGTTATTTTGAATACTTATAACTAACAAGCGAATTATTTTCAATAAGAGAAAATATGTTGGCGAATACCAACGCCCAAGCCCAATCCTTGTCGCTTGCCAATGCCCCGCCATCCAGTTCTATGAATGGAGCAGGCATGGAACGCCAAGAATCCTCAAAATGGAATGAGCGAAAACATAATTCCATAGTTCGCAATGTCTCCATCTCGTAATTGGCGGAAGGCATTGAAATTCCGTTATTCCTTAAAAACTCGGCATAGCCTTCTGGAAGTTTATCTTCTTGAATATAATTGACAAGCAGAGCCAAAGCAGATTTCCAAGCAAACACTATGCTTGCGGAATAATACCCCACGGAACTATCTTTTTGCCCGTAATTGACCACAAATAGCGGATTTTTCAGCAGAGCCACAAGTAAAAGCCCCGCTTGCTTATGGCGGTCCATATTCCTACAGTCTTTGCCTAGCTTTGAAAGCAGATGGTTTTCGCCGTTGTCAATCAGCGCGGTTACGCTGTCCCAATACTCTGTTTTGGTCGGTTTGCGTTTTGCATCGCTGGAATAAATTTCAACAGCAGAGTATAGCCGCTTAATTTCGCCTATAAGCGGACTTAGAACATTGAGCAGTGATTTAAAAGTTTCCTTGTTCAAAGCCCGCAAACCTTGTTATGGCTTAATTTAGGGATATAGCTGAATTTGAGCTTGTTTATATCATGGTCGGAATTGCGTGGCTTCATGAACTCCCGATATTCGGCATAGTCCTTGACCTTATGCGACAGGAAATCAGCGAAAGTTTCCTTTTTTGTCCTTTTTTCCATAGTGTTGGCTCCCTATTTCTTTGCAATATAGAAAACCGTAAAAAAATTTTTACGCATTTTCCTTGTTTTCCCACCTAAACCTCTGCAAATTATTGTATATTTGAAGTGCAAGCAAAGGCGGGTTATGAATTTTGGCAAATCGTTTATTGGCAATCGGCGCAAGTATGGCAGCGGCAGGCTTGTTCACTCGCTTTCTTTTGCAAAAATCCGAAGAAGAAACGGCACGGGCATTGAATGCGTCTGAGCCAGACAAAGCCGTAACTTACAAAGTCGTAAAGACTTGGGCAGATGTAGGCGAAATACTCATGGGTTTCGTTGAGAAGTATCACGGCGACATAGCGGCTTACGACAATTTCACATTCAAGCAATGGTACGACCATGTCCGTTTGCTTCCCTATATCCCCGACCAGAGCAAGGCAGGTCAATACGATTTAGACGTATTCTGCCGTCCAAACCGAACGCTTGCAGCCAACCCTCTGTGCCGCGACTGCGATGACAAAGCCATTTTAATGGCGTGCTACTGTTTCCGCCACAGCATCTCTTTCCGTTTCGTTGCGTGCTCATACAAAAAAGAAAATGAGCCGGAGCATTGCATTTTGGAGGTCCAGCTTGACGGTGAGTGGTGTGAATGTGATTCCACCTATCCAGAAGATTCTTTTCCCTCCTGGCGCAAATACTACAACAAAATAACCCTATCTGAATGGCTGGACGGGCGTTAAAAATTTATTTAGAGTCTGGGGGGGTAGGTCTTTTGCGTCCTAAAAATTTTAATGTATCTTTAAATCGCAAGCAAAGGTAGGTTATGAATTTTGGCAAATCCATTGTTGTTAATTGGCGCAAGCGTTGCAGCTTTTGCATTGCTCAACAAGAAAAAGGAAACTAGTAGCAGCGGTAGCGGTTCATCTGGCTAATGCCCCGCGCCTTTTCCTGACGCCGGAGCAGCTGGCGAAAAGAAGCAGCAACAGCATCAATTTAATCGCAGTCAGCATGGACAACGGAAAAAGTTTTACACCTGTTCCCAGCGGGCAATTCATAAAGGCATAGGAGGCAAGCATGGAGCAGCCAGAAAAAGACGACAAGCATTTGAAAACGCTCAGGGCAATAACGGCTACCGTTGTTGCAACTTGCGTCTTCTGCATGGTAATGATTTTGCTCCTCGCAAAATTATCGCATGGGGAAGAATCCGCGAATTACCCGCCGCCGCAGTACGGGCACTCGCAGCCGGCAAAGTCCGAATTCACGCACAATCTGGAAGCGGTAGCGCACAACACGGAAGCAGCGCAAGGAATAAACAATGTTTACGCGCTTGTCACAGCGCTGACCGCGCTAGCCGCGCTAGTCGTGAAAGAATTCAAAGACGGGAAAAACGGGAAACGGAACGAGGAACTTTTTGAGCGAACCGATGCCAAGTTCAACAAATTATTTTCATATACCGATGGCTTGAAAGAAGAGCAGAAGAAATTCGAGGGGAGGATATCATCGCTTGAAACAAGCATCAAGGGAATCGAAACCATCACGAAAAGCATAGAGGCAATCAACAAGGAACTGAAGGATATACAGCTGACCATAAAAGAGCTGCTTACTTTGCAAAAAATGGAATACGAATTAAGGAAAGGGAAAAATGGATAGGGTCAGCCTGCCAATCAATTTTTGGTTTGCTGCCTGCATTCTGGCTACTGCATTCGGGTCCGGTGGATGCGCGAAAACAAAGACCGCGGAATTTTCCGCTACGACCGAGCAAAGAGCAGCGCGAGAGCATAGTTTTGTTAATGTTTTACAAAACATCGCGATAGACAGCATAGTTTTCGAGCATAAGCCCGATGGCGGCGCAGGGGGAGACGGCTTGCTTGTGTCTCCTCCTGCGCCGGCCAGGGTAAAGTTCTACGGCGTCAAGCAAAACACGAAAGCAGAAATCGAGCAGGGAAAAGATACTAACGAGTTAAAAAACAGCAACACGGCCAAAACAGACGAGGAAACGCCAGGGATGGCGGAAACAGTGAAAGCCGGCGGAGAAGCGGGGAAATCGCTCCTGCAAGAAATAAAATGGATTTTGATAATTGTGGCGGCGATTCTGGCGATGGCTTTGATATGGAAATTCGCGCCTAAGGGCAAAAAGAAGTAGGAGGCACTATGTACACGCTAGGGAAATACACTGAGCATCAGCGCAAGAACTGGGCGCAGAGCAAAAGAATAATAATTTACGAGAGCGAAAGCCAGCTGCTCGATTTCATCAGGCACGCCAAAAAAAACAGCAAGCCACCAAACAAAAAAATGTATTTCGGGACGATACCGGAAGACTTGGCCAAGAGGATAAAAAAAGACACCGGAGCGGAAGTCAAGGGCTACAATGTTTCAATTTCGGAAGACGAGATAAGAAAGATTTTCATAAGCCACGGCAAAGAAG